>Ga0181564_10000626_pt1 | contig 31269 bp, 28 predicted proteins | sample 011ome_24_FD_134512 | JGI IMG/M metagenome (GOLD analysis project Ga0181564, IMG submission 134512) | Coastal salt marsh microbial communities from the Groves Creek Marsh, Skidaway Island, Georgia - 011513CT metaG (megahit assembly) | ecosystem: Environmental > Aquatic > Marine > Intertidal... | reverse complement strand
GATGATCGTGGCGGACCCGCGAGCGGGCGCCGACGCCACGAGGGGGTCGGTCTCCACCGACCTCGTCGAGATGATCGACCTTGCACCGACGTTCGTCGATGCACTCGGCGGTGATGCCGGTGCAAACGTCCATCTCGAGGGCCAATCGCTCGAGCCCCTCCTTCACGATCGCGCCGCTGCGGCGGACGATCACGACCAGGTCGCAGTGACCGAGTCGGAGTTCAGCCTCATGGAGATGGTCAACGATCTGCCACCGGGACCCCGGGCGAGTCGTCGGGCCACGATGCTTCGCACCCCCGACTACAAGTACATCCTGAGCGAGACCGGACCGAACTTGCTCTACAACCTTCGGGAGGAACCGGCGGAGCTCACCGATCGGATCGGCGATCCTGGGTTGGCACCGGTGCGAGCCGAACTCCACGAACGGCTCTTCGAGTGGTATCGAGCTCGGAGTCACGAGCTGACCTGGCGACCTGGCGACGGTGACGTGCCGAGGTACGAGGGCAAGGATGCGGTCGACGGCATCCTGATCGGCTACTGGAACGAGGCCGATGTCCCCGACGCAGCCCGTCCCAACATCGGCTGAGTCAGCCTGCCGGAATCATCTTTCCGGGGTTGAACAGGTCGTGCGGGTCGAGCGCGGCCTTCACCGCCCGCATCATCTGCCACTCGAGGTTCGATTTCTGCGGGCCGACACGATCTCGCAGCAGCAGACCGACACCGTGCTCGGCCGACAGCGTGCCGTCGAGCCTGAAGACGAGTTCGTCGATCCTGTCCGACATGGCGTCGCGAACCGCGAGCCATGGATCGACGGCGTCGTCGCTCGTGGGAAGGATCATCATGTGGAGGTTGCCGTCTCCGACATGGCCGAAGCCGTAGGCAAGCGCCATCGGGGCGATCTCCGATGCTGCGTCGAGAACCGACTGGACGAACTCCTGGATGCGGTCGACCGGTACCGCCGTGTCGAGCTTCAGACCGTGTTCCTGGTGCTCGACGAAGCACGACGTCGGCGGGGCGTGGTCGCGCAGGAACCACAGGTTGGCCTCCTGATCGGGGGTTCCGGCGACCACGGCGTCGAGGATGTGACCCGCCGCGGCCCCGGCTTCGAGGAACGCGGCGATGTCGTCGTCGACCGGCTTCGACGAGGCCAGCTTGACGAGGGCGTAGTACTCGGTGCCGGCATCGATCGGTTTCGTCGCATCGGAAATCTCCACCACGCGGTCGATCGCAACGTCGGGCAGCAGCTCGAAGGCCGAGATCATGCCGGGAGCATGCACATGGGCCAGTTCGAGCAGCGGCCGAAGCGCGCCGAGCCCGGTGATCGCCGCGAGCAGCGAGGTTTCGTGTGGCGTGGCCGGAACGAGTTTCAAGACCGCCGAGGTCACGATGCCGAGCGTGCCTTCCCCACCGATGAACAGGTGCTTCAGGTCGTATCCCGAGGAATCCTTCACGAGTGCCCGTCGGCCGTCCCACACCGACCCGTCGGCGAGCACCGCCTCGATGCCCATCACGTTGTCGCGCATGTTGCCGTAACGGACGACGTTGTTGCCGCCTGCGTCGGTGGCGATCGCACCACCCACCGTCGCAGAGCCGCGCGCACCCCAGTCGGGGGCGAACTTGCGGCCAGCGTCGTGCGCAGCTCGCTGGACCGCCTCGATGGTGACACCGGCCTCGGCGGTGATCGTCCAGCGATCGGGATCGATCGAGATGATCTGGTCGAGCCGGGCAACCGACAGGACGATCGACGGTCGGTCGGTGGGCGAATGGGTGCCGTAGCTCAGGCCACTGTTGCCGCCCTGGGGAACGATGGCCACCTGGTGTTCGGCACAGATGGCGACGGTCGCAGCGACACCGGCAGTGTCGGCAGGCCGGACGACCACGGCGTCGTCGGCGGTGGGCTTGTTGCGCGGGTCGATCAGAAACGAGGTGGCATCGTCGCCGACGAGCACGGCGTTCGCGTCGAGCGCGGCTCGCAAGGCGTCGACGACTTCGGGACCGGGGAGCGACATCAGGACCAGGCTACGTGCAGCGTCTCTGGTCCCCGAAAGGTGATGTTGGGGAAGTAGTCGAACGTCTGCTCCGGGAGCTGGAGCGTAGGGAGCCGCTCGGCCAGAACCTCGAGCATCAAGCCGGTCTCGAACTTGGCGAACTTTGCGCCAAGACAGAAATGCACACCCTTGCCGAAGGAGATGTGTCGGGCGGCGTTGGGGCGGCGGATGTCGAACGTGTCCGGGTTGTCCCAGATGTCGGCCTGGCGATTGGCCGACGCAAAGTTGAGGAAGATACCGGTCCCTTGCGGAACTGCGAAGCCACCGACCGTTGTCTCGGTGGTGGTCACTCGGCGCCACGAGATCTGGCTCGAGTTGTAGCGAAGGACCTCGTCGATCGCATTCGGAACGAGACCCGGATCGGAACAGACGGCGTCCCACTGGTCGCGGCGGGGGAGCAGACACTGCAATGTGTTGCAGATGAGTGCAGTGACGGCCTCGTGTCCGGCGAACGAGAGTCCGTAGACGATGGACTCGACCTCCCGATACGACAGATCCTTCGGGTGCTGTTCGTGCAGCGTGATCAGTTCAGAGGCCAGATCGTCGCCACGGGTGTCGCGTTTCGCTGCGGTGAACGCCCGGCAATATCGCCAGTACGACACCATGTCCTCGGCGATCTTGGCCTGCTGTTCGCCGGTCGGATTCCCCCACGAGAACGCCTTGCGTTCGACGCACCACTCCTTGAGCATGTCGTCATCGGCCTCGGGAAAGCCGATGAACCGAAACACGGTCTCGCCCGGGAGCGGAAAGCCGAACGCCTCGACGAACTCGGTGGGCGAACCTGCTGCCTGCATGGCGTCGATCAGTTCGTGGCTGCGGCGACGGATGTACGGCTCGAGCGTCTGGATCCGTCGATTCGAGAAACCCTGTCGAGTGAAGACCCGGAGCCGGCCGTGGTCCGGCTCGGCTCGGTTCGACATGACAGCAACCGGGTTGTAGTCGGGGGCATCGGCGAAGACGGCTTGGGCGGCGGCGCCGAGCGGGAACACCGGGTCCTGCACGTTGGCCGAGGCGAATGTTTCGTGGTCGACGAAGATCCGCTCGATTTCCTCCATCTCGGTCACGACCAGGTACTGCAGTTGCTCGCTGTAGAAGACGGGATGGTCATCCCGGAGCTGGGTCGCAAGCGTGTACGGGTCGTCGAGATAGGCGCGATCGAGGGGACTCCACGTCGGGTGCACCGGGCAGCCGGAGGGAATGGGCGGCGCATCGCCGCGCTCGACGTGGTAGCTGCGCTTGTCGGCGTCGTCGTTCACGACGACGCCCAGTCTCGATGAGGTCGACACCGATGCACGCCCCACTGCCGAACCGGTACTTGCCGTGGGATGTGATCCGGGTCGATCAGGTGACGCACATCGTCAGGATCGCCGGACCCACCTCGACCGTCAATCCCAGATCGTCGTTCGACTGCGGCGACCGAGCGGGAGCGAACCTGAAAGACTGCGGGTGAGGGGCGATGGCCTGCCACACTCGATGATTGCTGTCGTCAGGCCGAGGAGGTGACATGTCGCTCTACTACGTGCAGAAATTCCTCTACGAACTGAATCGGTCGGCCGATCTCCAGACCGCGTACCAGGCTGATCGGCGCCGAGTCCTCGACGGGTACACACTCACCGCCGAAGAGATCGACGCGCTCGTCGAACCCGACATTGGGCTGCTCTACGTGCTCGGTGTGAACGGGCAGATCCTCATGCACTTCGCCGCCTTCCACCAGATCGAGTGGCAGGACTATCTGCAACGCATGCGCGACGGGGTGGACCAGCACGGTCCGGTGCGTGAAGGTGTGTATGCCATGACCGGGTACGAAAGCGCCGGGGAGCGGAGCTGATGCCTCTCGTCTACGCGGGTGTCTGCAGTCATGCGCCGGGCATCACCGGCCGTAAACACCTCGCCGATCCGGTGCTGAGCGATGCGTTCTACGCGGCGTTCGACGACATGCGTGCGGACCTCGAAGCGAGCGGGGCCGAGGCGGTGATCGTGATCGCTGCGGAGCACTTCGCCAACTTCTTCATGAACAACATGCCGAGCTTCGCCGTCGGCATGGCCGACTTCTACGACGGCCCGATCGAGGATCCGGGTTGGCTCGGCATCGACAAGTTCCGGGCACCGGGAAATCGTGCACTGTCGCAGCGGGTCATCGCCGAAGTCATGCAGACGGTCGATGTCGCCTACGCCGAGGAGTGGCTGCTCGACCACGGAATCGCCGTGCCCCTGCACTTCCTCACCCCCCGCTTCGACCTGCCGGTGATACCGATCAACATCAACTGTCAGGGGCCACCGCTCACCCCGCTGCACCGCGCATGGGCGCTCGGCGAAGCCCTGCGGCGGGCGGCCGACGCCGTGCCGGAGCGGCTCGCCATCATCGGTACCGGTGGCATCTCGCACTGGCCGGCCACTCCCGACTCCGGGAAGATCAACCGGGACTGGGATCTCGACTTCATGGACCGTTGGTGCCGCAACGATCGCGATGCTCTGCTCGACTACGACGATCTCACGGTCTACGCCGACGCCGGGCAGGGCGGTTTCGAGATTCGGACGTTCCTTGCGGTCAGCGCTGCTGCGGCAGGAGCGCAGGGCACGGTGCACTTCTGTGAGCCGATCCCGATCTTCGCGGTGAGCTGCACGATTGCCAGCTACGACGTGCTCGCCGTCGGGTCGTGAGTGTCAGTCGTTCAGCTGGGAGGCGACGCCGTCCGCTGCCTCGATGAGCCGGCTCCCGAGATCGTGGGTCCGATCGGGGTTGGGGAAGCGGTACGCCGGACCGTGGACATGGATTGCAGCGACGGCCAGACCGTCGGGACCGATGATCGGGGCAGCCAGCGAGTTGATGCCGTCGACCCCCTCCTCGAAGCCCCACGCGTACCCGAGTTGACGGATCGCGTCGAGGCGTTCACGGATGGCGTCCGGGTCGATCAGGGTGTTGGGCGTGAGCTGTTCGGGGGGCTTTGAGAGGTAGGTCTCGAGGGCGGCCTCGGACATGTGGGCAAGGATCGCCATGCCCGACGGCACCGAGTGCATCGGTAACGACTCGCCGGTCCAATCGCGGACCATGACGTCGGTCTCGGGGACGGCATGGTCGAGGTAGTAGACGTCGCGATGCTGAGCGATGCCGAGTCCGGCTGCCTCGCCGATCTCTTCGCTCAATTCGAGCAGGTAGGGGCGGACGGTTGCGATGAGGTTGCGGCCCGGCTGCGCCGCACCGGCGATGTCGAGCAGCCCGTCACCGAGGCGATACTCGCCGCCCAGTTCGTCCTGGGTGACGGCACCCTCGAACTCGAGGGCACTCAGCAGACGGGCAACCGTCGACTTCGGGAGATCGACCTGATCGGCGAGTTCGGTCACGCCGTAGGGCGCAGTCGCCAGCGCCCGGAGGAGGGCGAATGCTCGCTCGATCGACTGCACGGCCATGGCTGCCACGTTACCGAATCGTGGGAACGTTCCACGATGCGGAACGGACCCCATGCGGAACGGAACCCCTTGCGGAACGGAACCCCTTGCGGAACGGACCCCCATGCGGGGATGTGGTCGGCGCTGGCAGAGTTCGCCTCCGAACGCAGCGCTCAGCGAGCAGCGTCGATGGTGTCGACCAGCCGATCGGCGATCCCGTCGACCGGTACCCGCTCGGTCTCCCCGGTGGCCCGCGGTGTGTATTCGACCTCACCGTCGGCGAAGGCCTTCGGGCCGAACGTGACCCGGTGGGGGATGCCGATGAGCTCGGCATCGGCGAACTTGACGCCGGCGCGAGCGTCGCGGTCGTCGAGCAACACGTCGACGCCGCGTGCTGCGAGGTCGTCGTAGAGCGCTTCTGCGCCGGCAACCGAGGCATCGTCCTTCATTGCGACGATGGTGATGACCACCTCGAACGGCGCAATCGAGGTGGGCCAGATGATGCCGTTGTCGTCGTGGAACGTTTCGACGACGGTGGCCATGGCCCGTTCGACTCCGATGCCGTAGCTCCCCATGACGATCGGCTGCTGGTTCCCGTCGGGATCGAGCACCTTTGCTCCCATCGCCTCGCTGTACTTCGTGCCGAGCTTGAAGATGTGGCCGGCCTCGATGCAGCGCACGACCTCGATTGGATCACCGCAGGAGGGACATGCCTCGCCTGCGCTCACCTCGCGGAGGTCGGCCCACTCGTCGACTGCAATGTCGCGCTCGACGGAAACGCCGGTGTAGTGCCAGTCGTCCTCGTTGGCACCGGTGGCGAGGCCGGTTCGCCCGCGCAGTGCGTGGTCGGCCACGATCCGCACTCCCTCGACGCCGACGGCACCGAGCGATCCGGGCATGGCGCCGAGCGTGTCGTGGGCCTCCTCAGGGGTCGCCGGGCGGAGGTCGATCGCTCCGGTGGCGTCCTGCAATTTCTGAAGATTGAGTTGATGGTCGCCGCGGACGAGGGCGAGCGTGACGAGGCCATCGAGCACCATCACCATCGTCTTGATCTGGTGCTGAGCCGGTGCGCCACCCTCGACCTCCTCGAGTGCCTTGATCGTGCGAACACCCGGGGTGGGGAAGCGGTCGAGCGCGTCGATGTCGCGATCGGTCAGGTCGGGTAGCGCAGACGTGGCCCGCTCGATGTTGGCCGCATAGTCACCGCGCGGGCAGATCACGACGTCGTCCTCACCGGCGGGGGACGGGACCATGAACTCGGTCGAGCCGGTGCCACCCATCGCACCGGAACTCGCATCGACCGGGACCGCTGGCAGATGCATCCGGCCGAAGATCTTCATGTAGGCGCCGTGGTGGAGATCGAACGACGTGTCGAGACCGGCCTGGTCGAGATCCATCGAATACGCGTCTTTCATGGTGAACTCGCGCACGCGAAGCAGGCCGCTCTTCGGGCGCGGCTCGTCCCGGAATTTCGTGTGGATCTGATACCAGATCTGCGGAAGTGCTTTGTACGAGGTGATCTCGGTGGCGAGCAGCGCAAACACCTCTTCCTCGGTCACCCCGAGGACGTTCGGTGCACCCTTGCGATCGGTGAGCCGAAACATCTCGTCACCCATGATCTCGAGACGCCCCGACTTCTCCCACAGCGATGCCGGGTGCAGGGTCGGCAACTGGAACTCCTGGCCACCGATGGCGTCCATTTCCTCTCGGATGATGTTCTCGACCTTGCGGAAGACCCGCCAGCCGAGTGGCAGCATCGAGTAGTGCCCGGCATGGAGTTGGCGCATGAAGCCGCCCCGGACCAGCAGCTTGTGGCTGGTGGCCTCGGCATCGGCCGGCGCATCGCGCAGCGTGGGGGTGTGGAAACGTGACCAGCGCATGGGCTGCAACCGTACCGGCTGCCCGGCGCACCCGGGGTCGACTTCGTGTGATCCGGCCGGTCACTCGCTGCGGCCGACGCAGTGCGCACCGAGTGCGGCCGGGTCGGTGAGTTCGTCGTCGACCAACCCACGCCGAACCGTTCCCTCTTGTTCCACGATGCGGTACCGTTCCGGATTGTGGGACCTGCACACAACGCTCGTCGAAAAGCCAAGAAGTTCAGCGATCCGCTTCCCCGATTGACCACCCCGATGGTGCGCGACAACGGCGTCTTGCGAGACGCGACGTGGGACGAGGCACTGAGCCGGGCGGCCGATGGGTTCGCCACGGTCAAGGCTGACCTCGGCCCGGAAGGTTTCGCCGTCTTCAGCTGCTCGAAGAGCACCAACGAGATGAACTACGCGGCGCAGAAGTTCGCACGCATGGCGCTCGGCACGAACAACATCGACTCCTGTAATCGAACTTGACACGCGCCAAGTGTCGTCGGTCTGGCGGCAGTGTTCGGAGCGGGTGGCGGCACCTCCTCGTACCGCGAGGTCGAGGAGACTGACGTCATCTTGCTGTGGGGCTCCAACGCCCGTGAGGCGCACCCCATCTACTTCCACCATGTCCTGAAGGGCCTCGACAACGGTGCGACGATGTACGCCGTCGATCCCCGCCGGACATCGTCAGCAAAGTTCGCCGACGTGTGGCTGGGCCTCGACGTGGGCACCGACGTTGCGATGGCCAACGCTATGGGCCGCGAGATCATCGCAGCCGACCTCCACAACAAGGCCTTCATCGCCCACTCGTCGCGGGGATTCGACGAGTACCGGGCACATGTCGAGCCATACACCCTCACCTTTGCCGAGGAGATCACCGGCGTTCCTGCCGAGGCCATTCGCGAAGCTGCGCACGCCTATGCAACCGCCGACAAGGCACAGATCCTGTGGACGCTCGGCATCACCGAGCACCACAACGGTGTCGACAACGTGAAGTCGCTGTGCAACCTCGCCTTGCTCACCGGTCACATCGGGCGCTGGGGATCGGGTCTCGTGCCGCTGCGCGGGCAGAACAATGTGCAGGGCGGCGGCGACATGGGCGCACTGCCCAACAAACTTCCCGGCTTCCAGGACATCACCAACGACGTGCATCGGGCGAAGTTCGAGGCCGTCTACGGGATGGAACTCAATCCGGTGAACGGCCGTCACCTCACGTTGATGTTCGAGGCGATGGGTGAGGGAACCATCAAGGCTGCGTACTGCATCGGTGAAAATCCGGCCGACAGCGAGGCCGACTCCGAGCACGCCCGGACGCTGCTCGAAGGCCTCGACATCCTCGTCGTCCAAGACATCTTCATGACCCGAACCGCTGAACTCGCCGACGTCGTGCTGCCGTCGTCGGTCGGCTGGGCCGAGTGCGACGGCACGGTCACATCCTCGGAACGCCGCGTGCAACGGGTGCGCGCCGCGGTCACCCCACCCGGTGAGTGCCGCCACGACCACGAGATCATCGGCGAGCTCGCACGGCGTATGGGGGTCGAGTGGGGCAACCCGACCCCAGAGGACCTCTGGGACGAGCTGCGCTCGCTGTCGCCCATGCACGCCGGCATGAGTTACGACCGGCTGGAGGCCGAAGGTGGGCTGCAATGGCCGTGCCCGACCGACGATCATCCCGGCTCGCCCTACCTGCATGGGTGGCTGTGGGACGACGACCTGGGAGGTCGCGATCCCTCTCCGTTCTCGCTCACCCATCACGAAGGCCCGAAGGAACATCTCAGCGACGACTTCCCGCTTCGCCTCACCACGGGGCGCGCGCTCGACTCGTACAACACCGGGGTGCAGTCCAGCGGCTTCGAGAGTCCGATCCGCACCGGTGACGAACTCGACATGAACCCGGTCGATGCCGCCGGCCTCGGTATCGAAGACGGTGAACGGGTGCTCGTGTCCTCGCCGCGCGGGTCGGTCGAGATGGGTGTGCGGGTGCAGCCCGACATCCCGATCGGTCTCACCTTCACCACGTTCCACTTCCCGGACCTCGTCGACATCAACACGATCACCAACGATGAGTGGGATCGCGACTCCGGGACTGCCGAGTTCAAAGCTGCGGCGATTCGTGTCGAAAAGCTCGCAGCGGCAGGTCGGGAGTGACGTCGACCGATGGCTGACCTGTACATCTCCGACGAGACGGCGGACGACGTCGAGATCGCCGCAGTCGACGCCGCCCTCGGAGGTCGTTTCGTCGTCGTTCGCGAGAGCGAGCGACTCGTTCGAGCCGGCACGTCGAAACGGCAGGGTCATCGGCATCTCCTGTTGCCTGCGCTCCACGCCCTGCAGAACGCCAAGGGTTGGATCAGCCCGGGTGGCCTCAATCACGTGTGCGAGACGCTGCAGGTCCCGCCGGCCGAGGCCTTCGGCGTCGCCACGTTCTACGACCTGTTTCGCACCGACGAGCCGAGCCGTATCGGTGATGTCACCCACGTGTGTGTCGATGCGGCGTGTCAGATCGCCGGCTCCGGGGACCGGATTGCCGACCTGCGTGCGCAGGGCGTCGACGTCCACGAGTCTCCCTGCCTCGGCCAGTGCGAGCGAGCCGACGACAGCACCGGGGAGGTCGCCGAATTCGTGCAGGCTGTCGGTGGCCCCGACCGGGTGGAAGCCGATGAACGGCCCTACGAACTGTTCCATCAACGGGGGGACGAATCGCTTCGTCTGTTGCACCGAGTCGGTGTGGTCGATCCGACGTCGCTCGCCTCGTATCGCGAGCACGGTGGCTATGCGGCGCTCGCCGCTGCGATCGCAATGGGGCCCGATGCGGTGTGCGACGCGGTTGCCGACTCGGGCCTGTCCGGACGCGGTGGGGCGGCATTCCCCACCGGGATCAAATGGCGAGCCGTTGCCGCCGAGCAGGGCCGCCCGAAGCACGTCGTCGCCAACTGCGACGAGTCCGAACCGGGGACGTTCAAGGATCGCGTTGTCATGGAGAACGATCCGTTCGCCGTCGTCGAGGCCCTCACCATCGCCGGCGTTGCAACCGGCGCCGAGAACGGCTGGATCTACATCCGTGGGGAGTATCCGCTGGCCACTGCGAGATTGCAGAACGCGATCAACCAGGCGCTCGATGCCGGGCTCCTCGGCGACGATGCTGCGGGGTCTGGGCATCGCTTCACGATCGAGATCCGGCGGGGCGCTGGCGCCTATATCTGTGGCGAGGAAACCGCCCTGTTCGCATCGCTTGAGGGCTTCCGAGGTGAGCCACGCAGCAAGCCGCCGTTCCCGACCACGCACGGCCTGTTCCAGGAGCCGACGGCGATCAACAACCCCGAGACATTGCTCAACGTGCTCGACATCGTGCAGATCGGCGCCGATGGCTACCGAAGCCGGGGGACGGAGCGCTCACCCGGCACCAAGCTGCTGTGCCTGAGCGGTCGGGTTGCTCGGCCCGGCGTCTACGAAGTCGAGTTCGGCACGACACTGGGCGACGTGCTCGACTTGGCCGGCGGTCTCACCGGCTCGGGCAAGCTCCAGGCCGTGTTGATGGGCGGCGCTGCGGGGTCCTTCGTCGACGGTTCGTACCTCGACATGCCGATCACCCTCGAGGACGCACGCGAGCGAGGCACCACCCTCGGCTCGGGTGTGGTCATGGCGTTCACCGACGAGATCGACATGGTCGAGGTCCTCGTTCGCATCGCGCAGTTCTTTCGAGACGAGTCGTGCGGTCAGTGTGTTCCCTGCCGTGTCGGGTGCGTGCGGCAGCACGAGACGATGGTCGTGCTGCAACAGAAGGGATCGCTCACCCCCGACCGACGCCAGCTCGTCGACGACATCTCGCAGGTGATGGTCGACGCCTCGATCTGCGGCTTCGGCCATACGGCCACCAATGCGATCAACTCCGCCATCGAGCTCGGTCTCGTCCCGGGGGTGCCGTCGTGACCGCGACCTTCGAGCCCACCGTCGAGACCACCGTGTCTCTCACCATCGACGGCTCGACCGTCGAGGTCCCGGCGGGAACCTCGATCCACAAGGCCTGTGAGTCGGTCGACATCGACACGCCGACCCTGTGCTGGGCAGAGAATCTGACGCCGGTGAACGTGTGCCGTGTCTGCGTCGTGGAAGTCGAGGGTCAGCGTGCCCTGGTGCCCTCGTGCGCTCGTGCGGCCGAAGACGACATGGTTGTCGAGACCGACTCCGAACGGGTGCGGCACAGCCGCAAGATGGTGCTCGAGTTTCTTGGGTCGGGTGTCGAACTCGACCAGGCGCCCGAGCTCCAGAAGTGGATGGAGCACTACGGCTCCGACACCAGCCGTTACGACCAATACGAGCTACCGGCGTTGAAGATGGGCGAGGCGCCGAAGATCCAGGACAACCTCTACATCCGCGACTACGACCGCTGCGTGCTCTGTTACAAGTGCGTCGAAGCCTGTGGAGACGATGCCCAGCACACCTACGCCATCGCGGTCAGTGGCCGGGGCTTCGACGCCCGCATCTCCACCGAGTTCGACGTGACGTTGCCCGACTCGGCCTGTGTCTACTGCGGCAATTGCATCGGTGTGTGCCCGACCGGCGCCATCCAATTCAAGACCGAGTACGACCTTCGTGCGGTCGATGACTGGCGTCCCGATGACCAGGAGATCACCCGCACGGTGTGCTCGTATTGCGGTGTGGGATGCAACCTCGAACTCCACACCCAGGACGACACGATCGTGAAGGTCACCTCGCCGGCCGACCACTCCGTCACCAGCGGCATGCTCTGTGTCAAGGGTCGGTTCGGCTGGCAGTACGTACAGCCGCTCGACCCACCGACCCGCAAGGGCTAGCGCAGTCCGCCGCCCGATCCCCTCATGGGACGAGGTTGCTGCACCGGTGACGCCGTCGACGGCTAGGCCTCGCTGCGGATGACGTGGACCCCCTCGGGGTCGACGAGCGAGCCGTGGACGAGACGGTTGTGGTTGTGCCCCACGTGGTGCAGCCCGAACGCGGACTGGATCGACGTGTACATACCCATCGCATCCATCGAGTTGTTGACCGACTGCTTGGCAAGGGTCAGTCCGAACATGGGCCGCTTCGCGATGTGGGATGCCAGCGCAAGCGTCTCCGATTCGAGCTGCTCGCGTGCCACGACTCGGTTCACCATGCCGTGCTGCAATGCCTCGCGTGCGCTGATCGACCGGCCGGTGAAAAGCATGTCCTTGGCCAAGCGCTGGCCGGCCTCGTAGGGATGGACGAAGTACTCGTGTCCGTTCACCCCGAACGCGACCACCGGATCGGAGAACGTTGCGTCGTCGCTGCACACGATCATGTCCATCGGCCACACGAGCATCAGGCCGCCGGCGATGACCTTGCCCTGGACTGATGCGATCGTCGGTTTGGGGATGTTGCGCCAGCGCCAGCACAGCCCGACATACATCTCGGCCTCACGAGCCATGTAGCCCTCGGCTCCCTCGGCCTCGAAGTGGCACTGGGTGCCGACCGGTTCGACGTCGGCCATGTCCGGGTCGTCACGCAGATCGTGACCCGACGAGAAGTGGTTGCCGTCGGCGGCGAGCACGATGACGCGGATGTCGTCGTCACGAGAGGCCTCGTCGAACGCCTCGTTGAGTTCGGACAACATGCGGTAGTCCTGCGCGTTGGCCGCCTCGGGCCGTGCAAGGGTGATGCGGGCGACTCGTTCGGCCGGTCGGTCGTAGCGGATCCGGGTCCACTCACTCATGCAGTGAAGCCACCGTCGACGACGAATTCGGTTCCGGTCGTGTACTTCGAGTCGTCGGAGGCAAGGAACAGCGCAGTGTCGGCGACCTCGTCGGCGTGGGCGGTTCGCCCCATCGGCACCATCGGGCCCAACATCTCCGGCGGCCCGACCAGCGGCAGCATGTCGGTCTCGATCAGGCCGGGGTGGATCGAGTTGACCCGCACGTTGAACGGCGCAAGTTCCTTGGCAGCGCTCTTCGTCATGCCCCTGACGGCCCACTTGGATGCGCCGTAGCCGATGCAGTTCGGCGTACCCCGCAGGCCTGCGATCGACGAGATGTTCACGATGCTGCCACGCTGCTTTTCTCGCATCGACGGCGCAACCGCCTGCATGCCGAGCAAGACGCCGGTCTGGTTGATGCCGATCTGGAACTCCCAGTCCTCCGCTGTCGTCGTCTCGAGGTTGCCCTCCCGATAGACGCCGGCGTTGTTGAGCAGACAGTCGATCTTGCCGTAGCGCGCAAGACACCCTTCGACCGTCGTGGCCCAGGCAGCGGCGTCGCGAACGTCGAGGTGGTGGTAGTTGGCCGCATCACCGAGGGCCTCGGCGGTTGCTTCACCTTCCTCGTCGAGGACGTCGGCGATGCACACGGTCGCTCCCTCGCCGACGAAAAGGGCTGCCTCTGCCGCTCCCATGCCGCGGGCGCCGCCCGTGATCAGTACGTGCTTGCCGTCCAGTCGTCCCATGGTCGAGACCCTAGGTCCGAGGATTGCGTCAGGCCAGAAGACGACTGGCCAGTTCGCCTGCCACGGCGGCGGGTGAGCGGCCGTCGGGTTCGAGATCGTGGGTCGCTGCGTTGATCGAGGTCTCGAGTCGGGTGGCGAGTCGGCTGCGAACCTCGTAGCGGAAGCGGGCTGCTCGACGGTGCTCAAGCCGGCCACTGGCCTGCAGATGGGTTCGGTGGTCGGTGACGGCAGCCCACATTGCGTCGATACCGGCGCCGTCGGTGGCCGTCGTCATGATGATGGGCGGTCGATAACCCGACTCGTCTTCATGGCCGCTCACATGGCTGAGGTCGAGCATGAGCTCGAGGTCGCGGCGAGTGTCGTTGGCGCCGTCGCGGTCGGCCTTGTTGATGACGAAGACATCGGCGACCTCGAGCAGGCCGGCCTTGTTGGCCTGGACGGCATCGCCCCAGCCCGGGTTGACCACGACGACGGTGGTGTCGGCTGCGCCGGCGACATCGACCTCGACCTGTCCGACCCCGACCGTCTCGATCAGCACCGGATCGAAGCCGCAGGCATCGAACGCACGCACCGAGCCGGGTACGGACAGGGCGAGCCCACCGGCATGGCCCCGGGTTGCAACGGACCGGATGAACCCGCCGTCACCGGCAACGTCGTCCATGCGCACCCGATCGCCGAGGATTGCACCGCCGGTGAGGGGGGATGACGGATCGACCGCAAGCACGGCCGGCTGCAGACCGAGTGTCGGTAGATGGCGGATCAGTTGCCCGGTCAAGGTCGACTTCCCGGCCCCGGGTGCGCCGGTGATGCCCACGACGTGCGACCCCTTGGCTGCTGGGTGCGTCAACTCGGTGATCTGGTCGGCGATCTCGCCGCCCCGCTCGATCAGCGTGAGGGTGCGGCCGATCGCTCGGCGGTCACCGCCGATGGCCCGCTCGACCAAGTCGACGGTGGAGAGATCCCTGACGCTCACGCCGACTCACTGCTGTCGGTCACGGGGAAACGGCGTTGCGGACGGCCGCCACGACCTCTTCGGCGGGGGCGCCCGGGCCGAGGATTGCAGCGACCCCAGCTGCCTCGAGAATCGGGATGTCTTGGTCGGGAACGATCCCGCCGATGATCAGCGGAATGTCGAGATCGGCTTTGTCGAGCGCCGCGAGCATCGCCGGAGCGAGCGCAAGGTGGCCGGCGTTGTGCATCGACAGCCCGATGGCGTCGGCATCTTCTTCCTCGGCGGCAGCGATGATCGACGCGGTGGTCTGGCGGAGACCGAGATAGATCACCTCCATACCGGCGTCGCGCAGAATGCGGGCGACGACCTTGATGCCGCGGTCGTGACCGTCCAGGCCGAGTTTGGCGAGGACGATCCGGATGACGGGTTCGCTCGTCACACGATCGCCTGTTCCACGTAGCTACCGAACACGTCGCGCATGGCGTTGCTGATCTCTTCCTCGGTGGCGTAGGTCTTGACCGCATCGATGATCGGAGGCATCAGGTTCATCGAGGGATCCTGCGCGGCGTTGCGGAGCGCGTCGAGTGATGCCTCGACCGCAACCGAGTCGCGTTCGTGCTTCACCGCCTCGAGTCGCTTGCGCTGGAGTTCCTCTGTGGTCGCATCGATTCGCAGCAGATTGGTCTCGTCGTCTTCGTTTCCCTCGACGAACTCGTTGACGCCAACGATGACCCGACGACCCGCATTGACCTCACGTTCGAAGCGATAGGCGGCATCGGCAATCTCGCCGACGAAGTACCCGTTCTCGATGCCCGCATAAACCCCCTCGAGCATCGAGCCGTCACCCAACTCCTCGAGATGAGCGAAGACCGCCTCGGCCTGGCGCTCCATCTCGTCGGTCATCCACTCGATGTAGGGCGCACCGCCGAGGGGATCGACAACATTCGCCACCCCCGTTTCGTGCGCGACGATCTGCTGGGTGCGCAGTGCAATGCGGGCCGCTTTCTCGGTGGGAAGGGCGAGGGCTTCGTCGAAGGCATCGGTGTGCAGCGACTGGGTGCCGCCGAGCGCAGCCGAGAGCGCCTGGATGGCAACCCGGGCGATGTTGTTCTCGGGTTGCTGAGCGGTGAGGGAGACGCCGGCGGTCTGGGTGTGGAAGCGGCACATCATCGCCCGCTCGTCGGTGGCGCCGTAGCGCTCCTTCATCCAGCGGGCCCAGATCCGGCGGGCCGCCCGGAACTTGCCGATCTCCTCGAAGAAATCGGAGTGGGCGTTGAAGAAGAACGAGAGCCGCCGGCCGAACTGATCGACGTCCTGGCCCTCGGCCCGCGCCGCTTCGACATAGGCAAAGCCGTTGGCGAGCGTGAAGGCGAGTTCCTGTGCTGCGGTCGAACCCGCCTCGCGGATGTGGTAGCCGGAGATCGAGACGGGGTGCCATTTCGGCATTTCGGTGGAGGTGTAACGGATCATGTCGGTGATGATCCGCATGCTGGGCCGCGGTGGGTAGATGTACTCCTTCTGGGCCTGATACTCCTTCAAGATGTCGTTCTGGATCGTGCCGGCCAGATCGGCTTTGGCCACGCCGTTCTTCTCGCCGACCGCGATGTACATGGCGAGTACGGCGGCGGCGGGTCCATTGATGGTCATCGACGTCGATACCGAGCCGAGGTCGATGTCGGCGTAGAGATCCTCCATGTCGCGCAGGGTGTCGACCGCAACACCGGCGCGACCAACCTCACCGAGCGCCCAGGGCGAATCGGAGTCGTAGCCCATCAGGGTGGGCATGTCGAACGCGGTGGAGAGTCCGGTCCCGCCGTTGCGGAGGATCTCCTTGAAGCGGGCATTGGTGTCCTCGGCGGTCCCGAAGCCGGCGAACATGCGCATCGTCCACAGACGGGACCGATACCCGGCCGCATGGAGGCCGCGGGTGTAGGGGTACTGACCGGGGAATGGCCCATCGCCGTGGATGGGGTCGACCGGCACCCCTGACATCGTCTCGAACGGCACGTCGCGGCGCCGGGTTGCGTCGTACTGCTCCTGCCATCGTGACTGCTCGCTCATGGTCGACGCTCCAAATACTTTGACGTCCAACTATTTCTTCGTAGACTACCGCACGTGACGCTGGAGTTCGACCCCATCGAGGAGGCGGCTGCGAACTGGCGATCCGCCGGATGGACTGCGATCGGCGCAATGACCGCCGCCACTTCGATCACCCGCGCCCATCAGATCCTTACCGGCCGCATCGATGCAGCTCTGGCGCCGCTCGGTCTGAACTTCAGTCGTTTCGAGGTGCTGGCGCTGCTGTCGTTCACCCGGGAGGGCATGCTGCCGCTCGGCAAGGTCGGCGACCGACTGCAGGTGCATCCGGCAAGCGTCACCAACACGGTCAACCGTCTCGAGGCCGATGGCTACGTGCGTCGCGAGCCGCATCCAACCGATCGCCGAGCGACGCTGGCCGTGCTCACTGCCGAGGGGCGCCGGCGAGCTGAGCGCGGTGCGGCTGTCCTGGCCGACATCGAGTTCGGGGTCGCCGGGATGAGCCCACGCGCCCGAGCCGCGACAGATCGCGCGATTCTGGAGTTGCGATCGGCGGCCGGCGACTTCGCCTGAGCCGGTTCCGAGCCAGACCGGTGCGACACTGCGAACGGTCGAGCGAGAGGCGTTCATCCGTTCGGGTCCGCTGGGGTGAACGCGATCGGGCGAAGCTACCGTGCCCAGAGGAGGTGTTGACGATGCTCGACTTCGAACTGCCAGCCGAACTCCAGGCACTCCGGGATCGGGCCCGCGCGCTCGCAGCGGAGGGTGTCGCCGAGTTCGGCGCCCACACCGACTCCTGGATCAACGGCTACTCGAAAGAGTTCAGCAAACGGCTCAGCGCCGAGGGCTGGATCGGCATGACCTGGCCGACCGAGTTCGGAGGTGGCGGTCACTCGAACCTCGCCCGCATGATCATGGGCGAAGAAATGATCTCGGTCGGCGCCCCGATCGCGGCGAGTTGGTTCGCCGACCGTCAGATGGGTCCTGCCCTCATCAACTACGGGACACCCGATCAGCAGGTGGAGTTCCTTCCCGGGATGCTCAGTGGTGAAACCACCTGGTGCATCGGGATGAGTGAACCTGACTCCGGCTCCGACCTCGCGAGTCTCAAGACCTCGGCGGTCCGCGACGGCGACGTGTTCGTGGTCAACGGGCAGAAGATCTGGACGTCGTTCGCAGCCACCTCCGATTACATCTATCTGATCTGTCGCACCACAGCGGACGGCCCGCCGCACAAGGGCGTCAGCGAGATGATCGTGCCGATGGATCTGCCCGGCATCGAGGTGCGGCCGATCAAGGACATGACGACCAATCAGCACTTCTGTGAAGTGTTCTTCACCGAGGTCCGCGTGCCGGTCGAGAATCTGGTGGGGGTCGAAGGTGCCGCCTTCAAGCAAACGATGTCGCAGCTGGAAGATGAGCGAGGTGGCATCGACCGGCTTGTCTCCAACAAACCGCTGTACCTGCGCGCTCGTGCCGTGGCCGACACCGACGACCCACTCGTTCGCCAGGAGATCGCAGCGCTCGAGACCGGCTACCGGCTCGGTCGAATCCTCGTGTATCGGGAGGCGCTCAAACAGGCACCGGTCGGGTTCAGTGCGGCCACCAAGTGTTTCTGCACCGAGCATCAGCAACGGGTTGCCGACTTCGCGGCCAGGACCCTCGGCATGGAAGCGGTGACCGACAGCCTCGTCACCCATGCATTTGCGTACAACCCGGCGTACACGATCATGGGCGGAACCTCGAATGTGATGCGCAACATCCTCGGTGAACGTGTCCTCGGGCTGCCGCGTGAGCCGCGGGTCTGACAGACTCGGCCGCGATGGCTGACGAATCCGGCGACAATCCGCTGCACAACTACGCCTTCGATCGATCGACGATCGTTCATCGCACCCCCGCACATCCGACACGGAACGATGTGGTGGTGATGTCGACAGACTTCCACGCCGACCCGTTCGAACGGATGGCGTGGATGCGTGAGCACGCGCCGGTCTACTGGGACGACGAGACAGGACTGTGGGCCATCACCCGCCATGCCGACATCCAACGCATCGAGGCAGATCACGTCACCTTCTGTTCGGTCAAGGGCTCACGTCCCGAGTCGTCGGTACCGTCGATGATCAACACCGACCCACCCGATCACACACGGCGGCGCCGGTTGGTCTCGTCGGGTTTCACGCCGAAGCGGGTCGCGGCCCATGAGGATTTCCTGCGTGCGACGGTCACCGAACTGATCGACGCTGTGATCGACGACGGTGGATGCGACTTCGTGACCGACATCGCCACACCGATCCCGCTGCGGATAATCGCCACCCTGATGGGCCTCCCCCTTGCCGACGAAGCCAAGCTCTTGCACTGGTCCGATCTCTTCGCAACGGGGGGCGTCGACGAGGCATTTCGTGATCAGGTCGTGACCGCCGTGATGGAGTGGGTCGAGTACATCGTCGCCGAGATGGGGACGCGCACCGATGCCGACGCCGAGGACCTGATCACGCTGCTGATGTACCCCGATGCCGAGATCCGGGACGAGCCGATGTCGGCCGAGGATCTGATCTACGAGACCATGCTGATTCTGGTGGGCGGCGATGAGACCACCCGCCACGTCATGTCGGGCGGACTCGAGGCGCTGCTTCTGCACCCCGAGCAACTCGACGCGCTCCGAGCCGACCGGACATTGCTGCCGGGTGCGATCGAGGAGATGCTGCGCTGGGTCACCCCTGTTCGCAACATGAATCGGACGGCGACAGCCGATGTGGAGGTCGGTGGTCAACCGATCCTGGCCGGAGACCGCACGCTGCTGCTCTATCTCTCCGGGAATCGAGACGAGGCGGAGTTCGGTCCCGACGCACACGAGTTCGACATCACGCGGTCACCGAACAAGCATCAGGCGTTCGGGGCGAACGGCCGTCACTTCTGTCTGGGCGCGAGCCTGGCCCGGCTCGAGCTCACGGTCCTGTTCGAGGAGGTACTCGACCGACTCCCCGAGATTCGCCTCGCTGGGGCCCAGAAGAAACGAGACGAGCGCACGGGCAATTTCGTCTTGGGACTGGAGCGTCTGCCAGTCGAGTGGTGATCAGTAGCTCCTCGGAAGCCCCAGCACGTTCTGGGCGATGTAGTTGAGCGTCATCTCCTGGCTGACTGGCGCAATCCGCTGCAGTCGGGCCTCGCGCCAATACCGCTCGACGTGATACTCGCTTGCGTAGCCCACGCCGCCATGGGTCTGCATCGCCTGGTCGGCGGCGAAGAACGAGGCCTCGGCCGCAAGGTACTTCGCGGTGTTGGCGAGCTCACCGCACTCGTGGCCGTTGTCGTACATCCAGGCCGCGCGCAGCATCAGGGTCATGGCTGCGTTGAGTTCCATGTGGGCCTTCGCCAGTGGGTGAGAGATGGCCTGGTTCGCGCCGATTTGGCGACCGAACACCTCTCGTTCGACGGCGTAGTTCGTCGCTCGTCGCAATGCAGCTTCGCCGATACCGCAGGCCATGCCGGCGAGCAGGATCCGCTCGGGGTTCAGGCCGTGCAAGATGTGGTGGAACCCCCGGCCCCGCTCACCGACCATCCGCCACGACTCGACCGGCAAGTCGTCGTAGGCGACCTCGCACGATGCGACCGCGTTGCGACCGACCTTCGGGATCGGCGCGATGTCGCAGTGGGCGGGGTCGAGGTCGACCAGAAAGAGAGTGAGCCCGTTGAAGGAACCGGGCTCGCCGTCGGTGCGGGCGAGGAGGAGGCAGACCTCGGATTCGAGTGCCTTGCTTGTCCAGATCTTGCGACCGTTGACGATCCAACCCCCCATACCGTCTTCGTCGGCGCGGGTGACGATCCGGCTGGTGTCGGTGCCGGCATCGGGTTCGGTCACGCCAAAGGCCACATGCAGGTCGCCCGCTGCGGCGCGGGGAAGGAACGTCTGCTTGAGGCGTTCGTTGCCGAATTTCACGACCGGGTTGAGGCCGAACATCGTGAGGTGCAACGCGGTCGAACCGTTCATCGCAGCGCCGCTCGCTGCGACTCGGTTGAGCACGAGCGCACCCTCGGTGATGCCCTGCCCCCCGCCGCCGTACGCCTCCGGAATCGCAATACCGACCCAGCCTCCGGCGGCCATGTCATCGTAGAAGGCCCAGGGAAACTCGTGTTTCTCGTCGCGTTCAGCCCAGTAGGTGTCGTCGTACCGAGCACAGACGGCCTCGACCGCCGCTTTGATCAGTTCGTGGTCGGGGTTCGGCGAGAAATCCATGGCCGGATGGTAGGCGCCATGGGCGCATGCAGATGAGAAGGCTCACGCAGGGAGGAGGCGGGGAACATCGGCTGCTTCAACAGCTTGGGACCACAGCCAGCCTTGCGCGCGGCTGCAACCGAGCTGGAGGAGGACGGCAGCTTGATCTTCGTTCTCGACGCCTTCGGCAACGGTTTCAAGGTTGAGGGCATCGGCGAGTTTGATGATGGTCCCCACGATTTCTCGATCGACGGGGTCGCTTGTGATGCCGCCGATGAAGGAGCGATCAATCTTGATCGCGTCGACCGGCAAACGTTTGAGCCAATTGAGTGAGCTGAATCCGGTCCCGAAATCGTCAATGGCGATTCGGATACCATGCGAGCGGAGGCGGCCGAGCGAGCTGATGCTTTGCTCAACATCGACAAGCAGTGACCGTTCGGTAATTTCGAGGCAGAGGTTCTCGGGCTTGAGGTTGTTGAGGCTCAAGGCGCGCAGCGCGCTCACTTCGAGCTGTTTGCCCTGGAGTTGCCCAGCGGTGATATTGACCCGAATCGTGAGGTCTTCGGCTTGGGCGGTCCACTCAGAAGCATGCGCAGTGGATTCTTCAAGTGCGATTTCGCTCAGTCTGGATGCAACGTTCATCTCCTCGGCAACATCGATGAACTCGTTGGCGGCCACCAAGCCAACACCGGGTCGGCGCCAACGCACGAGCGCTTCCAGGCTGCACACTCGCCCGGTGTCAATGTTGTACTCGGGTTGGAACCAAGTGACGAACTCGTCGTTGTCGAGCCCGTCACGGATACCCGTCTCGATACTCAGGCGATTGCCGAGTTGCTCGATGTCGGATTCTTGGAAAAACGCATACCCATCCTTGCCGGCGTTCTTGGCGGTGACGAGCGCTGCGTCGCCGAAACGCAGCACCGACTCGGGGTCCTCACCGCGCTTGATCGTGGCAATACCCAGGGAACAGGTTGGGTTGACGGTGTGGCCCTCGAGATCGATGGGGGCGCGCAAGTGGTCGAGCGTTCGGTTGGCGAAACCGGCGAGTTCGTGGCGGTCGCGAGGGCCTTCGAAAAGGATTGCGAATTCGTCACCGCCGAAGCGGCAGACCAGATCGCCTGAGCGAACGCTGGTGCGGAGCCGGTCTGCCAAGGTCACAAGCACGGCATCACCAGCGTGGTGTCCGAGTGAGTCATTGATCGACTTGAAGCGATCGACATCGATCATCACGATTGACGCACCCAAGTCTCGGACGGCACGGGTCAGTCGTGTGTCGAGCAGTCGACGGTTTGCAAGGCCCGTCAGCTGATCGTGGGACGCTTCGTGCTCCAACGCTTGTCGCGCGGCGACGGCCTCAGAGATGTCTTCGATGTTGATCACGACGTCCTGAGTGGCTTTGTTCTTGATTTCCGAACTTTGCACGCGGAGCCAGCGGCGTTGCCGCCCGGTTTCAACCAAGAGTTCGTGTTCGCCGCGGGTTGGGGCGAAGGTCGGGTCCACGACGCGCCAGTCCTGTCCGATGTCGATGAGTCCCAACGATGAAGCAGCCGTGTTGATTGCTCGCACTTGGCCTTGCACATCGAGGATGAGCTGCCCCGAGGGCGCCGAGTCGAACGTTGCCGAAAACAGCTGGGACAGCCGGCCCGCCTCGAACGACTCGAATATGAGCTCTGCGATCGTCATCAAGACGGGAACGACATCACCTACATCGAGCTCCGTCTCATTGGTATCCCAAAGGATGGTGAGAGCAGCGATCGTTTTCCCGTCGCGGTTCACCGGGAGCAGCAGCCGATCAAACCAGGTGACGTTCAGGTACTTTTTGACCGTGGCCATGAGCTCACTCTCAGCGCCATAGAGCCCGGGGGGCCAAGGTGTGTGGCCGATCGTTGCCCAGTCGTCGAGTGTGAACTCGATGGTGGTCTGTGGTGGGAAGAGCTTGTCGCTGCCATTCATGACCACGGTCCCAAGGAGGTCATAGCGCCTGAGGCTCGGTGAAACCTCGAGCCATGAGGCGCCGACCCCACCGACCGTCGAGCAGATGTCGGGAAGGATCTCGGTCAGGGCCTGCTCGGCATCGGCACCTCGGCTGAGACATGACGACACCCGCCCCGCCAGGTCCTTCAATTGACCCGAGAGCTGCTCATGGAGCCGTGCCTCGATCGCATCTGTCGCCAGGTTGAGCATGACCCCCACGGACTTCAGGACGGTGAGATGGTCAGTGGTCCAATCCTGTCCGTGCCAAGACAACATGCCGATGAAACCGGGGCTTTCGCCCTCGGCGAGGGCCGCAGCGGCGACGATGTCTTGGGCTCCGAGTTGCTCGAGGATTGGACGGCCGGCGTCGGGGAAGTCAGGGAGCTGGAGCAGTGCAGTGCCTGTTTCGCTCGACACGCTTCGAGCTGTGTCTCGGAGAAAAGGAAACGGTTCGATGTCGACCAAACGTCGATTGATATCGAGCCCATCCGAAGTCCCCCAGTTCGCAAACGACGTCGTGGAATCCCAGGTACCCATGTCGGCGTTGAAGGCTTGCCCGAGTTGCTCGAGGGTCCATTCGATCACGACGGTGGGCGACGTCTGGCGGCCCGCAGCTTCGACGAGGTAGTGCCCAATGTCTTCTTCAAGACGGCGAAAAGAAGTACGACGCTCGAGGGAGCGCTGCTCTGAGATCCGGTTGTCGAACTGCAACAGCGTCTTGTTGGCCTCAAGCAGGAATTGAACTTCTTCGGAACCGAGATCAGGTTGGCGCCCGCGGAAGAAAAGCACCAGTCCGAGTATGGGTTGCTCGTCGCTCGCAATAGGGACCGCCCACACCGTCGAGTCCGTCGCGTCGGCTGGCTCTATGCCGAGGGCGAGGTGCGCCTCCTCGGTGAACGTAGAGACGACGACCCCGCTCGTACCATCGAACTCAGCTGCAATACGCAGCCTCTCGCCCGGGAGTTTCTCGGCTGCGTGACCGCGACGGTACCGCTGCGAGTTGTTGGCACCCCCGACGTCGCCACGATTGCCCCAAAGCGCCTCGTCGGCATCAAGGGTCTCAGCGATGCCCGCGAGAGCGCTGGTCATTGCACGAAAGTCACCAGATTCGTCATGGGTCTCTTGGAGCAAAGGCGAGCCCAGTTCTGTCAGAAGCAAGCGCAATGCGCTCGCTTCTCGGCTCGCTTCTCGGTCCGTTATGCGATCGAGGATGGTGGCGATCGTGCGTGAGGCTGGCGCGAGAAGACTTTTCGCTTCGTTGCTGAGCTCCGACTCCCTTCGAAGAGCGATCAGTGCGCCATTTGGTTCGTCCTGCGAGCCGCCCAGAAGCTCTATCCAGATACCAGTCGACCCCGGAAAGCGTTGGGCAAGCGCCTCCCGCAACGAGTGCGGTCGAGTGTCGTCACGAGAACCGTCCGAACGATCTCTGATGGTGGCAAAGTCGAGAAGAACATCGTGGTGCAGTGCGCTTTGCAGGCGCAGCGTGCCGGGGACTCGGTAGCCCAAAACGAGGTCGTCGACACCGATCAAACCGCGCAGCGTCTGCAAGGCAGGTTCCAACTTTTCGAGATCGGTGTGGGATCCGATGGTGAACCCCGTCGTTTGGAGCAGCGAAAGCGCGGAGGCGAACGACGCGAGCGCGTCGGTCTCGACGAGGTGAGGAGCTACCGATGATGGCGTCAAGGGCGATCCAACTACAGGCTCGAGCGGATCAGTCACTCGCATAAGATCGGCATGTCACGTCCGGTTGTGAGCGTCATGGACAAGGAAACTAGGTCTTTTGGACTAGTCATGCCCTCAACCCGGTCGTGCTACCGCTGCTTGGCTCGCTGGTCAACCCCAACGTCACCGGGCGGGCATCCTCGACGCACGGACACCGGTTCGCTCGAGTCAACGACCCTTGACCTCGTGTTTCCAGGCTTCGTACTCAGCCCGGCGGCTCTCGTCCATAGGGAAGGTGGTGTCGATCGATTCACCCTGCGAGACGCGCCAGAGACCCCACTCCTCACGAAGTTCGTCCTCGACACACTGATCGGCGATCTCCTCGGCGAGACGGGCCGGAAGCACGCAGACCCCTTCGGCATCACCGACGAGAATGTCACCAGGGAAGACGGTGACACCCGCACACACAATCGGGATCTGATGGTCGAGCGGCGTGTGAACCCGGCCGACCCGGGCACCGTGCGAGGCGAAGTGATACACGGGAAGATCGATCTCGGCGATGCCCGGTGTATCGCGCAGGCAGCCGTCGGTGATCACACCCGTACCGCCGCGCTGTTTCACTCGCATCGAGTAGATGTCGCCGATGGTGCCGGCGAGGACCTCGTAGCGGGCCTCCATGATCAGTACCTCGTCGGCCTCGATCGTTTCGATTGCGACGCGCTGCATATTGCGGCCCTTGGTTCGAGCGGTGAACTCCGGGGCCTTCGGGACGTAGCGGAGGGTGTGGGCGTAACCGAGCAGACGAAGGTCGGGACGGGTCGGCTTGAGACCGACGAGAATGCCGTTCTCGATGCCTCGGTCCTGCAAGGCACCGGCCAACGTCGGCGTTGCCACACCATTGAGTTTCGCCTTCAGTTCATCGGTGAGGATGACAGGGCGAGTGTCCTTGTCGTAGCCAGGATCTTCCATGGTCAGGCAATGTAGGCCGTGAACACACACGTAACCTTCGACGCGCCCGGGCCGACCTCCATGATGTGCCGGGCAGGACGTGACGCTTCGTCGGGAAATCGCTCCAACCACGGAACGTTCAACTTGGCTCTGCTCTCGTGTTCGGCGAGAAAGAACGTCACCTTTGCCACCTGCCCCCACCCACCACCAGCAGCCTCGAGCATCTGTCCCATATGGATGAAAAGGTTCTCGGCCTGTTCTTCGAACGTGGCGGGGAGATCGCGGGTACCGGGGTTGAACGGTGTGGTGATACTCGACTCGAGCAGGGGCCCTACCTTGCTGGCGGCGGGAAGCGGTGCGAGATGCGACAGGCTCTCGATTTCGATGGACGTTCGCTGCATCATCGGATGATGGCACGCGTCGGTTGTCGGCGGGTTCAGCGTGCAGCGTTTCCGCGTGGCATGCTCACGGCTGTTCGCAGCTCACAAGCAAAGGATCGCTGGATGCACTACGTCGCTCCCACCACGGTGGGCGAGGCTTGCTCGCTCTTGGCCGACAACCCGGGGTCCCGGGTGTTCGCCGGGGCGACCGATCTCGTTCCCCAGATGCGCACCGGCCGGCTCGAGCCGTCGGTGATGGTCGACCTCAAGCGGATCGATCGGTTGATGTCGGTGTCGCATGCCGACGGTCGGTGGACTATCGGTGCGGCAACCCCGGCATCGGACCTCACCCACAATGCAGCGTTCACCGCCATGCACCCCGGCATCTCCGAAGGTGCCGGTCTGATCGGTTCGGACCAGATCCAGAACCGCTCGAGCCTCGGTGGGAACCTGTGCAACGGCTCACCGGCAGCCGATTCGGTACCAGGCATGATCGCAGCCGGCGCCCGGGCCGTGATTGCCGGCGCCGGTGGGGAGCGAACCATCCCGGTCGCCGATGTCGTGACCGGGCCGGGTCAAACGTCTCTGGCCGCCGACGAGTTCATCGTGGAGTTCGAGATCGACGACCCGCCGGCCAACACCGGTGATGCCTACCTGCGGATGATCCCGCGAACCGAGATGGACATTGCCGTCGTCGGCGCTGCGGTTCGACTGACGATGGACGGCGACACCGTCAGTGCCGCCGGCGTCGTGCTCGGTGCAGTGGCCCCGACCGCCGTTCGCGTCCCCGAGGCCGAAGCTGCGCTCGTCGGCTCCAGCCTCGACGCCGACACCCTCGCCGCCGTTGCCGCTGCAGCGTCGGCGGCCTGCAACCCCATCGACGACAAGCGAGGCACCATCGAGTACCGCACCCAGGTCGCCGGTGTCCTCGCCAAGCGTGCCGCAGCCATCGCCGCCGAACGCGCCCAGAACGGAGCCTGATCCACATGTCACGTACCCACATCAACTGCATCGTCAACGGTGAGCCAACCGACTTCTTGGCCGCCGATGCCACATCGCTGCTCGACGCCCTGCGCGACGAACTCGGCCTCATCGGAACCAAGGAAGGCTGCGGCACCGGTGACTGCGGCTCCTGCTCGGTCCTCGTCGACGGCAAACTCAACTGCTCGTGCCTGATCCTGGCCCCCGAGGCCGAAGGACGCGAAATCACCACCGTGGAGGGGATCGCCGACGGTGACCAACTCCACCCACTGCAGCAGACCTTCCTGGAGGGCGCGGCCCTCCAATGCGGAATCTGCACGCCCGGCTTTCTCGTGGCGGCCAAGGCACTGCTCGACGCCAACCCCGACCCGACCGAGACCGAGATCCGCTATGGCCTCGCCGGCAACCTCTGCCGGTGCACCGGCTACGACAAGATCGTCCGAGCGGTGCAGGAAGCCGCTGTGCAACTGAACTCGACCAGCAAGCAGGGAGTGTGAGATGACCGCAACCGAGAATCCCACCAACTACAAGTGGGTCGGCACCCGTCCGATCCGTCACGACGGCTTCGACAAGGTCGTCGGCAAGGCTCGATTCGGGGCCGACCTCAACCTTCCCGGTCAACTCCATGGTGCATTTGTGCGCTCACCGCACGCTCACGCCAGAATCGTGTCGATCGACACGTCTGCGGCCGAGGCGATGCCCGGCGTGAAGGCCGTTGTCACCGGTGACGACTTCCCGGCGCTCGATCCGACGCATCCGAATTACGACACCGCAGTCAACTGTATGGCCCGGGGCGAGGCGTTCTACCACGGTCATGCGGTGGCAGCCGTTGCCGCCACCACCAAGGCGGAGGCGAAGGCCGCCGCTGCAGCCGTCGAGGTCGAGTACGAGGTGCTACCTGCCGTCCTGTCGATCGCCGACTCCATGGCCGATGGTGCTCCGCTCGCCAACCCGAACAACCACACGAAGTTTGCGCCTCCGGGCGACCCCTCAAACCTCGCCACAATCACCAACCTCGATCGGGGTGACGTCGATCAGGCCATGGCCGACGCCGACGTCGTCGTCGAGATGGGCTTCGACTGTGCCCACGTCCACCAGGGCTACATCGAGCCGCACGCCTGTGTGGTCGACTATGGCGATGGCAAGGCGAACGTGTGGTGCTCGTCGCAGGGCCACTTCCGCGTTCGTTCGATGACCGCCGATGTGCTCGGCGTCGACAATTCGAAGGTCAAGGTGGTCCCGGCCGAGATCGGCGGCGGTTTCGGCGGCAAGACCACGATCTACCTCGAGCCGATCGCAGCGAAGCTGTCGGAGAAGTCCGGCAAGCCGGTCAAGATCACCATGACGCGCGAAGAGGTGCTGCGGGGCTCGGGTCCGGCACCGAGCGCGGAACTCCGCATCAAGATCGGCGCGACCAAGGACGGCGAACTCACTGCGATCGACGGTTGGATGGCCTATGGCGTTGGTGCATTCAGCGACATGGCCGGGCTGATTGGCGCAATGTCGGTGGCGTCCTACAAGTTCCCCAATCTGCGCATGGAGACGTACACAGCGCTGACCAACACTCCCAAGTCAGCGGCCTACCGGGCGCCTTCGGCGCCGCACGCAGCGTGGGCGATCGAGTCGGTCGTCGACGAGGTCGCGACCGAGCTGGGGATGGATCCGATCGACCTGCGGTTGAAGAACGCTGCTGTCGAAGGTGATCTCACTGCGATGGGCATGCCCCACCCGAGAGTGGGTCTGGTCGAATGTCTCGAAGCGCTGAAGGCGTCCGACCACTACCAGTCCGAGCCCGCCGAGGGATCGTCGCGCGGTATGGCTGTCGGCTTTTGGTTCAACATCGGTGAAGAGTCCAGTGCCACGGTCAACCTCAACGAAGACGGGACAGCCAACGTGATCACCGGCTCGCCCGACATCGGCGGGTCGCGGGCCTCGATGGCACTGATGGCAGCCGAGACGCTCGGGATCGACGTGTACTCGATCACCCCGATCGTTGCCGACACCGAATCGGTCGGATTCACCGACGTCACCGAAGGTTCGCGTGCCACGTTCGCCACCGGCAAAGCCGTGGTGGAGGCCTGTGAGGATCTCATCGAACAGTTGAAGGCTCGGGCCGCCACCATCATGGGGGTCGATGTCGGCGAGGTCGCCTGGGTCGACGGCGCCGCCGTGTCACCCGGCCACGGCGGTGGAGAGGGCGGAGACCCCTTGACCCTTGCGCAGATCACCGCGCAGGCCAAACGCACCGGTGGTCCGCTCACCGCGACTGCGTCACTGAACGCAGCCGGTGCGGGTCCGAGTTTCGCCGTGCACTGTGCCGACCTGAAGGTCGACGAGGAGACCGGCGAGATCGAGATCGTCCGCTACACCGCGGTGCAAGACGCAGGAACCGCCATTCACCCGAGCTATGTCGAGGGGCAGATGCAGGGTGGCTCGGTGCAGGGCATCGGTTGGGCGCTCAACGAGGAATACATCTACAACGCGGATGGCGCAATGGAGAACGCATCATTCCTCGATTACCGCATTCCGGTTGCGTCCGACCTGCCGCTCATCGAGACGATCATCGTCGAGGTTCCGAACCCGGCACATCCCTACGGCGTGCGCGGGGTGGGCGAGACGGGCATCGTTCCGCCCATGGCCACCATCGGCAACGCGGTCAAGGCTGCCACCGGTGTCCGTATGACCTCCCTTCCGATGTCGCCTCCGAAGGTGCTCAAGAGGCTCAACGAGCGCTGAGCACCGTCGTCGTCCACTGACGATCCAGATCACCGTGGCCACCGTTCATCTCATGACCCAGCACCGTGCCTTCACCGGCGGTGAGGCGGTTGTGCAGGCGAGCGGCGCCACGGTCGGTCAGGTCATCGATGACCTCGAAGCCACCTATCCGGGCCTCGGTCGTGCGCTGCGTGCCGGCTCGTCGGCGGGCATCGACGGTGAGATCCATGCCGATCCCGAGTACGTGCGAGTCGGTGTCGACACCGAGATCTACTTTCTCGCCCCGGTCGTGGGTGGGTGAGCGGATCACCGCCTAGAAGGTCACGCCCCGCACTCGAACATCGTCGGGAAACTCGGTCCGCAACGTCTCGCAATGGCCGTCGACGCTGATGATCTCGCCGTTGATGAACCGCGCCGCGTCGCTGCACAGAAACGCAACGGTTGCTGCGATGTCGGACGCATCGACGAAGGTGCGCATCGACACCTGATCCTCATACGCCGCCTTCACCGCATCGGTCGTGGTCTGCATCGCCGCTGCTTCGCGTTCGATGACGCCCTGCATGCGCGGACCGGCGATGGTGCCCGGCGCCACACAGTTGACCCGAATGTTGAACCGACCGAGTTCCATCGCCCAGGAGCGGGTCAGGCCTTCGATGGCCCACTTCGATGCCGAATACGGTGACCGCAACGGGTAGGGAACGTGCCCGGCTGTTGACGAGATGTTGACGATCGCGCCGCGACCCTGTTGGCGCATCCGTTGCACGGCGTGCTGCGCGACTCGGAACGTACCCCCGATGTTGATCTGCACACAGCGATCGAACTCGTCCGGGTTCATGTCTTCGACCCCACCGGTCGGACCTGCGACACCAACATTGTTGACCACGATGTCGAGATGACCGAGCTCGTCGTCGATGGATGCAAACATCGTCGCGACTGCCCTCTCGTCGGACACGTCGCAGCGGTAATCGGCGCCGGTTGCACTGTCGACGTCGCACGTCCGCACCGTCGCTCCTGCACCGGCAAGTGTGGTGGCGATCGCCGCACCGATGCCCGAGCCTCCGCCGGTGACAAGCGCTGTTTGGCCGGCGAGGCCAGTGTGGTAGTGGTTTGTCTGGTCGACCATCGGCGCAGCGTAGACCGACACCCCGGGTGCCATCGCCGCTGGATTGCGCACCTTGGGAATGCGGGAGGCTCGTGTGCGGCGCATCCGGACCGTGCATCAGAGTCGTACAACAGCCATGGGGGATGGCATCGTGGACCTCATGGCCGACAACCCGAGCGCCGAGGTTCTCGACGTCGAACTCGAATGGAACGAACCGCGCGATCGTGCACACCGCGTCGACACAGGAACTCGGCGTGACCGCATCCGCGATTGGCGTGGTGAGCGCAGACCCCATGCCGCTCGCCGTCTCGATGCTCGGTGGTTGATCGCTGCAGCGGCCCTCATCTTCGTGATCTGGGTCCTGTCTGGCGGTGACACCACCCGAGCGCCTGCAAGCCCTGCATCCGACGCAACACCGCAAAACAGTGACGGCGCCGCCTTCACTGCAACCCAACCCGACCCGGCCCTCGACCTGGAGGCATCGATCGCTGGCCTCACTGCACAGGACCTCGTGACGGCGTGGCTCGAAGTGCAGGTCGATCCCGACGAGGTCGACAAGTATGCGTTGCTCCGCCCGGT
>Ga0181564_10000624_pt1 | contig 31356 bp, 33 predicted proteins | sample 011ome_24_FD_134512 | JGI IMG/M metagenome (GOLD analysis project Ga0181564, IMG submission 134512) | Coastal salt marsh microbial communities from the Groves Creek Marsh, Skidaway Island, Georgia - 011513CT metaG (megahit assembly) | ecosystem: Environmental > Aquatic > Marine > Intertidal... | reverse complement strand
TCTATAATTTTTTGTTAAATGATATCCAGCTAATTTTGATATTCCATATGCAGACCTAGGGTTAAATTGTGTATTTTCATTTTGAGGAGATTTTTGTGCATTACCAAATATTTCTGAAGAGGCAGCAAAATAAAACTTAGTATTTGGACTAAATTCTTTGATTGCAGTTAGTAAAAAATTTGTTCCATTAATACTCGGATTTAAGTTAAAGAATTCAGTGTCAAAATCATAATTAATATAACTTTGAGAACCCAAGTGGTATATTTCATGTGGTTTGATTTTTTTTATAAATTTTGAAATTTTATTATAATTATTAATTGAAATGTTTAAGATTTTTAAATTTTTTTTATATCCAATTAGATGATGTTTTTTTTTATTTTATTTGTTATTCCATAAATAAAATAATTCTTTTTAAATAAAAATTCAGTCAAATATGAGCCATCTTGACCATATACTCCAATTATTATTACTTTTTTTTTCATTGAAGATAATCTTTATAAATTTGTGAAAAATTTATTAGATAATAAAACAAGATTTTTATCTTATTTTATAAGTTTTTGATTATTACAATTTTATTTAAATATTATTTTTTTTACTGTAACTATATTAATTTAAATAATGAAAAAAGCTTTAATAACTGTAATAACTGGACAAGACGGATCTTATCCAGCAGACTTTATTTATCAAAATTTAAATAATCATAATATCTAAAATTAAAAAGCACTAGTTGTCTATTAATCAAATATTTATTTTATATTTAGTTTAAAACTGGTATATTTTTGAGTATTGTTTAAAAAGACCATATTAAAACTAATGAACAATTTTTACCTAAAAGACTATTTAAATAAATTATCTGAACTTATGATTGATTACAATCATAATGATTTCTTAAAGATAATTACAATTCTAAAGCAAATTAAAAAAAATAAAAAAAAAGTGATTTTAGTAGGTAATGGAGGAAGTGCTGCGATGGCAAGCCATGTAAGTGTAGATTTAACCAAAATGTGTAAAATAAGAGCAATAAATTTTAATGAAGCTGATCTTTTAACCTGTTTTTCAAATGATTATGGCTATGAAAATTGGGCTCAAAAGGCACTATTTTCTTATGCTGATAGAGGTGATTTGTTAATATGTATAAGCAGTAGTGGACAATCAAAAAATATAATTAATGCAGCAAGGTTTGCAAAAAAAAAAGGCTGCAAAGTAATAACTTTAACTGGTTTTGATCAAATGAATGAAGTAAGAAAAATTGGACATATTAATCTATGGTTAAATAGTAAGAACTATAACTTAATAGAAATGACACATCAAATTTGGCTTTTATCGATTGTAGATTTTGTAGCTAAAGCCAAGTTTTAAAAATAAAACAATACAATATAATTAGAAAAACTATGAAAAAATTATTTGTGACTGGTGGATGTGGATATGTAGGTTCTTTAATGATTAATAGTTTTTTAAATAAATACATTATAAAAAATGTTGATAACCAATGGTTTGGTAACAAGTTAAAAGAAGATAACAATTTAACAAACATAAAAGAAGACATAAGAAATCTTAGTGGAGACTTTATTGAGGATGGCACTTATGCGGTCATACATTTAGCAAACATAGCTAATGATCCAAGTGTTGAACTCGATCAAACTCTTTCTTGGGAGGTAAACGTTTTAGCAGCAAAAAATTTAATAGAAAAAAGTATCAAGGTAGGAGTTAAAAAATTTATCTATGCAAGTTCAGGAAGTGTTTATGGAGTAAAAAGTGAGATGAAAGTGACAGAAGATTTAGATTTAGTGCCTATTTCAGCCTACAATAAAACAAAGATGATATGTGAAAGACTTTTATTAAGTTATAAAGATAAAATAGATGTTTATATCATACGGCCTGCAACTGTATGTGGTTTATCCCCAAGAATGAGATTTGATGTAAGTGTTAATTTATTAACGTTGCAAGCATTAAAAAATAAAAAAATAACAATTATGGGAGGTAGTCAAACCAGACCTAATATTCACGTTAATGATATGATAGGTGTATACGAGCATATTTTAACTAATGATATTGAGCAAGGAATTTACAACGCTGGTTTTGAAAATATTTCAATTTTAGATTTAGGTAAAAAAATACAAAATAAGATTGATTGCAAAATTAATATAATAGAAAGTAATGACCCGAGATCATACAGACAATGTTCAGATAAGCTTATTAAAACAGGATTTGAGCAAAAATTTAATGTGAATAATGCAATAGATGAAATTTCTGATGCTTTTCATAATAAAAATCTTACTGATGACGACTCTTGTTATACAGTTAAATGGATGAAAGATAAGGTTTTGAATGGGTAAAGAAATAGATTTGTTAAAAAATTATCCGAAAGCTAAAAGAGATTTAACACAAAGACTAGAAAGTAAAACAGAAGAAGTTAGATCGGTAGCTAGAAAATTTGATAAAGAATTTTTTGATGGTGAAAGAAAGTTTGGTTATGGTGGTTTTTCATACAATCCAAAATATTGGTCAGATGTTGTAAAAGATTTTATTGATTACTACAATTTAGTTGATGGTAGTAAAATTTTAGATGTTGGGTGTGCAAAAGGTTTTATGTTGTATGATTTTTATAAACGGAATCCTAATTTAGATTTATACGGTATAGATGTTTCCAAATATGCAATAGATAATAGTGTTCCAGAAATTAAGAATAAATTAAAAGTAGCAAATGCTACAAATCTGCCATTCGAAGATAATTATTTTGATCTAGTTATTTCTATAAATACAGTCCATAACTTAGATAAAATTGAATGTGCCACAGCCTTAAGTGAAATTTCTAGAGTGTCTAAAAAAAATGCGTTTTTAACAGTTGATGCATTTAATAATGAAGATGAAGAAAAAAGAATGTATGCTTGGAATTTGACAGCAAAGACAATCATGTCGGTTGATGAGTGGATAAAATTTTTTGATCAAAAAAATTATGAAGGAGATTACTTTTGGTTTATACCTTAAACAAAAAAGCAGCTCTTGAAATTCATAAAAAAATTTTTTTAATAAGAGAGACTGAAGAAAAGATCGCAAGAGATTATAGTAATCAAAAAATGCGTTGCCCTGTTCATCTTTCTATTGGACAAGAAGTAGTTCCAGCTGTTTTATCACATTTTCTTAATGATCATGATTTTGCAGTTAGTACTCATAGGGGTCACGCACATTATATTGCAAAAAATGGAAATTTAGAAAAAATGATTGCTGAAATTTACGGAAAAGTAACTGGTTGCTCTAAGGGCAAAGGTGGTTCCATGCATTTAATTGACAAATCAGTAGGATTTTATGGAACATCCGCAATAGTTGGCAATAGTATTCCATTGGGAGTAGGTCTTTCGTATAATCTTGTAAATTCAAAAAACAAAAATATTTCCATTGTTTATCTTGGGGATGGTGCAATTGAGGAAGGGGTATTTTATGAATCTTTAAATTTTGCGGCAGTAAAAAAATTACCAACTTTATTTATTTGTGAAAATAATCTTTACTCTGTTTATTCTTCATTAAAGGTTAGACAGCCAAAAAATAGAAATATTAAAGAAATGGTTAAATCAATCGGAATTGAATCACTAGAGAGCGATGGAAACGACATTAAAAAAGTTTTTAATACCTGTAAAAAGGGAATAAATTATTTAAGAAATAATAGAAAACCATTATTTATTTTATTTAATAACTACAGGTGGAGAGAACATTGTGGTCCAAATTATGATAACAATATTGGATATAGAACTGAAAAAGAATTTAAAAAATGGAAAAAGCGAGACCCATTATCAATTTCTTATAATCTATTAAAAAGATTAAAGATAAGTAAATTAGAAATTTCAAAAATAGAAAAAAAAGAAATCTTTAAAATAAATAAAGCTTTTAGATTTGCAGAAAAATCCAAGTTTCCAAATAAAAAAGATCTTATGAGAGATATTTATAGATGACAAAAATTACAATGTCAGAGATAATCAATAAAACAATATCTTGCGCAATGCATGACTCAGAAAAGGTTATATGTTTTGGTTTGGGTGTAACTGATCCTAAAGGTGTTTTTGGAACTACTCTTAATTTAGAAAAGAAATATGGATCAAGTAGAGTGTTTGATGTTCCAGCATCTGAAAATGCCTTGACTGGCTTTGCAATAGGAGCCTCCCTTAGTTCATCTATTCCAATATTAACACATCAAAGATTAGATTTTGCCCTTTTAAGTTTAGATCAAATTATAAACAGTGCAGCTAAATGGCTCTATATGTTTGGAGGTCAGTTTAATGTGCCCATAACTATTAGAATGATAATTGGTAGAGGTTGGGGCCAAGGACCAACGCATTCTCAGAATCTACAATCAGTTTTTTCTCATATACCTGGTCTTAAAGTAGTGTCAACTTCAATGCCAGACGATGCAGCAAACTTATTGTATAGTTCAATTTTTGATCCTAATCCTGTAATTTTTTTAGAACATAGATGGTTACATAATTCTTTTGGCAAGTTTCCAAATAGATTAAAAAAGAATGAATTGGGAAAGTGTAAAATTTTGAAAAAAGGAAAGGACATCACTCTTATTAGCTTATCTTATATGACACTAGAATGTGTTGAGGCTGTAAAAATACTTAAAAATTTTAAAATTGATGCCGAAATTTTAGATCTTAGAACAATAAGCCCTTTAGATAAAAAAACTATATTAGACTCACTAAAAAAAACTAGAAGAGCTTTAGTTGCTGATACAAGTAATAGTTTTTGCGGAATATCTTCAACAATAGCTTCAATCATTTATCAAAATATTAATAATTTAAAAGATAAAATTGAAATTATTAGCCTCCCTTTTTGTCCAGAGCCAACTAGCCATCAACTAGTTAAACATTTTTACAATGATCGTTATACTATTGTAAACAAAGTGCTAAAAATGTTTAAGATTAATAAAATAATTAAAAAAGACGTATCTGTTAAACCAGATGTTCCAGGAGACTGGTTTCAAGGTCCATTTTAATGTTCTATATTCATTTTAAAATTTAAGATTTTTTATCAGAAAAGGAATTGCCAATTTTATTTTAAATTTTAAAAATATTTATAGGTTGTATATAATTATTCAATTGAACCAACTAAAGATTGGATGAAATTTTTTTCATTAACTAATCTTGCTAAATCTTGAGATACAGAATTGAGTTCAGCATCATTTTTTATATATTTATATATAGGCACAATCACTCTTTCTGAATAATGCATTATTTTTTTTTGCATATTTGCTGACATTCTTTTCATTGGATACTTCAATTTTTCAATATTTGAGTTTTCTAAGTTAATTTTTGGATATTTTTTTTTTAGAAAATTTAATATTTTGTTTAAATTATTTTTGTTCAAATTATAATTTTGAGAAAGTTTTAAAATAATAATATTATTTTTATATGTATCTTTAAAAGTTTGTATCTCTTTTATAAAAAATTTATTTTTAAAATGTGTGAATGTTGAGCCTATTTTTAAATCACATTTAGTTACAAGCAATAATGAGTTATTCAAATAGTTTGAATATTGTATATCTATACTTAAAATTTTTAATTTTATTTTTTTAAATTGTGCTGCCGGTGTGATGAAAAGATATTCATACTTATATAATTTTTTTCCATCATTTAAGATTACACAATCATCTTTTTCAGTAAAACTTATAATATTTTTTCTGATTAATTTTATTTTTTCATGATTTAAATTCTTAATTAACCTTTCTGGTATTGAGTACCTGTCAAAACTAAAATCAGGCATATTAAATTTATCATATTTCAAATCATTGGAAGGAAAATTTTTAATTTTTGTATAATCACTATCTCTTATAATTGGTTTTTTACTCCAAAGAGATGATTTGACATTCATTAAATTTAAAAGATCGAATAAAAATTTATTTGGCATTAAAATATGTGTAGAAATAGGAAAATTATACTTATTTACTTTAATATTTGCCCATGCCCCTCCAATATTATTTTTTTCAAAAATAATTATCTTTGCTCCAAAAAGAGCGTATATATTTGCTGCAATAAGGGTAATTGGCGATGTACCAATAAAAGCAATTTTTTTATTTTTAAAATACTTTAATTTATATTGAAGCTTGTTGAGTTTATAAATTTTTAGTAATTTAATAAAGCTATTATATGATAATTTAGAATTATTTAACACAAATTCCAATAGCTATAAAATATTGACTTGTTTCTCTTTTTCCCGTGTGAATAGTTTCATCATTCATTGATAAGATAATGCAATTTTTAAAATAACTGAGCATATATTTATTTAATTGTTGATAGGTTTTAAAATTAGATTGTTCTTTTAAATTTTTTTTTTTTGAATATTTGGTCGAAAGTTTATTTTGTGTTCCAATTATTAATATTCCATCTTTTTTTAATGATTTTGAAATGTTTTCTAAAAATTTACTTTCAATCTTTTTTGGAATTGATGACATAACATCAAAACTTATCGCTGCATCAATCTTTTTACTTAACTTTTTTTCAGAAAAATTATGTATTTTAAATTCAACATTTTTTTTTAAATTATTTTTTTTTGAAACATCAATAAAATATTCATCAATATCAATCGCATATACTTTTTTAAAATATTTTGACATGATTCCCAATCCAATCCCATCTCCTGTACCTATGTCTGCAACCACTGATTTATTTTCAATTAACCTACATGCATGTTTGTACCTAGACATTTGAAACATTACATATTGGGGATCTTCAATCATTTTTTTACTTGTCAATGGTCCCAAATTTAATGGACCATTTTTTTCATACTCCAATATTGCTTTGCGATACAATGGATTTTCTTTAGCTATTTTTATAAGGATTTTTTTATTTTTCATTTTCAATTTTTTTTATCATTTTAATTATATGGTCTACATGTTTTTTTTCATACTTTTCATGTAGATATAAAACAAAGCTATTATCAATATTTTCTCTTGCATTTTTTATTTTATTTTCACCTTTAATAATTTTATTTAAATATTTCCATTTTGTAATTAAAAATTTATAATTAGGGTTTAGCGGTATGCCATTCAATTGTAAATTTCTAATATAACGCTTTTTGTTTACTTTAATGTCTTTTTTAAAATATATTGGAATAATAAATGGGGATGACTCTTTTATTGAGTAATTTATAAATAAAAAATTACTTTCATTATTAATTTTTTGTTTAAGGTATTTAGCAAGCGATCTTCTTTTCTTAATAATAGATTTTATTTTACCCATTGAATGATTTCCTATAGCACATGAAAATTCGTCTAAATTAAAATTTAAACTTGAAAATAAATTAAAAGAGGGATCTCTTGGATTATATTTTTTGATCCAGGTAGGCTTACCTCTGTCAGCTAAAGCTAAGCATTTATGATATATTTTTTTTGACTTTGTATATACCATTCCTGCTGAACCATTAGCTGTGATTGTTTTTCTGCTCATCATTGAAAAAGCTGCAACATCTCCAAAATTTCCAACTTTTACATTATTGATGCTGGCACCATGTGCTTGACTGCAATCTTCAATAATTTTTATGTTATATTTTTTACATATTTTTGTGATTTGATTAACTTTAACAACTTCACCACAAGAGTGCACAATAAGAATAGCTTTAATTTTTTTTCCTTTGTCTTCTAAAATTATATTTTTTATTTTATCTATTGATACATTGTAAGAATTGACTTCAGTATCAGTTACCCAAATTTTTAGTCCATTTTCTATTACAGCGTTTATACTTCCAGGGTCTGTAATTGGTGGCACTAAGACAAAACTTTTTGGTTTTAAATTCATACTTTTTAAGGCAATAAAAAGTGCTACTGTGCCACTATTTACTGCATCACAATAGCCTTTAGAGTCCATAAATCTTGAAAAGCTATTACAAAATTTTTTTTCAAAATTACCCTGAACATATGGATCTGTGTTATTTTTTGTATAATAATATTGGACTTTTTTTGCTATTTTTACAATTTCTTTATTAAAAGCATTTCTAGGTGGATAAATCATAGAATAAATTAACTTATATCATTTTATATTATTTTCTATTTTAAAATACCTATACTATTTGAATTAATTTTTATAATACAAAATTTGCCTCTTGATTGATATTTCCAAACACAATAATGAGGACATTGATTGACTAAAAATAATCTATCCCATTTTAAGTTATAAGAAGTTTTAGATGTTTATTCTAAATGTTAAAATTTTTAGAGATACAAATATATAATTAATAATTAATATTAGTTATAATATTTAAACATATAATATGATTTTTAAATCACTAAATTAATCTTGTATATTCTAGATTTTTTTTAAAAGTTTATTTTAAATATTCATTGTGATTTTAAATTTTATATATATCTAATTTATAAAATTTAATATATTAAAAGTAAGTTATCTCACTTATGTCAATTAAAACTTTTACAGCTGCCATATTGACTAAAACCAAAAAAATTAAGCTTCATAAATTTTTAGTTCCAAAAAAATTAAGGGATGATCAAGTTTTAGTCAAAATAAATTATAGTGGAATTTGTGGATCACAAATATCAGAATTCCTGGGGAATAGAGGGAAGGATAATTATCTTCCTCATGCGTTTGGTCATGAAGCTGTTGGACAGGTAATTGATATTGGAAAAAAGGTAAAAAAAGTATCTCGAAATGATACGGTCATTTTAAGTTGGATTAAAGGAAAAGGTATAGATTATGGGGGATTTAAACTAGCAAATGTTAAAAATGAGAAAATTAATTTTGGCCCAATATCAACTTTTTCAACTTATGGAATTGTATCTGAAAATAGAGTTTTTTTAAAACCAAAAAAAATGTCTAAAGTTGAAGCAGTTTTGTATGGTTGTGCAACACCAACAGGTGCCGGCATTGTAATCAATCAATTAAAAGAAATCAATGAAAAGCACAAAGTGTGTTTAATTGGAATTGGTGGAGTAGGTATGGCTGCTTTGCTTTCTTTAATTAAAAAAAAGCCTCAAATTTTTGTTATAGAACAAAATAAAAAAAAAAAAATTTTTTTAAAAAAATTTAATGTAAATACAATCAGCAGTAAAAATTTTAAAGATTATAATAATTTTTTTGATTTTTGTATTGAAACATCTGGCAAAACAAAGATGATAGAACAAGGTTTTGAATTAATTAAAAAAAAAGGAAAATTAATTTTTGCATCTCATCCTAAAAATTCTGAAAAAATCAAATTAAACCCACATCATCTAATAAGTGGAAAAAAAATATATGGTAGTTGGGGTGGAAATTGTAAACTTGATGGTGATATTGAAAAAATATTTAAATATTTTGATGAAAAAAATGTTTTTTCGCTATGTGGAAAAATTTCTTTTTTTGGTCTAAAAAATATTAATCGGGCATTTAATAAAGTTATTTCAGGTCAAATTAATAGAGCTATATTCAAGCTTTAATTTTCAAGAAAGTCTATTGAACTACAATTTTTAGAAATAATTAACAAATTTAATGCAAGATATTTATTTTTTATGTAAATAATTTAAAGAAGATTTTTTGAAGTAATTAATATTACTTTTAACCCAATTAATAGTATCAATTATACCTTCTTCCAAATTAGTGTTTTCAGACCAAGAATAACAATTTCTTATCTTATTTGAGTTTAAGGTATACCTTAAATCTTTTCCATCTCTTTCTTTTACATAGTATGTATTTTTCTTTTTTACACTCATTAATTTATTAATTAATTTTACCAATCCTAAAATACTAATAAATTTTTTTGAAGAAATATGAAATGTTTGACCAATATTTTTTTTATCAAATAAAATTTTTAAAAGAGCTCTAGAGACATCAGGCATATATACAAATGATCTTAAAGTATTTCCTTTGCCATGAATTGGTATTTTTTTATTTGTTAATATCGAAATTATAATTTTAGGTATAATCCTAAAGCTTTGTTGATATGGCCCATATATATTTGCAGCCCTTGTAATAACAACTGGGAAATTATAGGTTTTATAATACGCTAACAAGTTAAAGTCTTGCGCAGATCTTGAAATTGCATATGGTGTAGATGGTGCAAATATATTACTTTCTTTAATTAAAGATGAAGTATTACCGTAAACTTCAGGTGTACTAAAGTTTAAATATTTTTTTATTTTTAACTTTGAAAGTTTTTTTACTAAAATAGAATTAGAGACTACATTGGTAGTATACCAATCTTGTGGATTATTCCAACTTTCAGCTACCATTCCTTGAGCAGCAAAGTTAGTTATATAATTAATTTTGTTTTTTTTGATAATTCGAATTAGTTTATTTATATCTTTTTCATAATTTATATTTATTTTATAAAATTTAAAATTCCTAAAGTTTTTGTTTTTTCTATATCTTGAATTTTCCTTATTAATTTCCTTATTTCTTGAGACACCAAAAACTTTAAAATTTTTACTTAAGAGAAAATCAGTAAAGTCAGATCCTGCAAAAGAATTACTTCCAATAATTAAGATTTTTTTCATTATTATATAATTTTATTTTATTAATGATAAAAATAACATAAACAACTAATATAATAATATTATATTATTTAATCATGACAAACTTGCTGTCAATTAAAAAAAAAATTGAATTTATTAGAAAAAACAAAAAAACTATTGGTTTATGCCATGGTGTATTTGATGTTTTACATTATGGTCATCTAAAACATTTTGAGGCTGCTAAAAAAAAATGTGATTATTTGTTTGTTTCAATAACATCAGATCAATATATTACTAAAGGACCTAATAGACCTGTACATAAAGAGAACGAACGTATTTTTTTTTTACAAAATTTGAAAACAATTGATTTTACCTTCATTGCAGAAGGTGAGAGTGGAGTTAGTAGTATTAATTTAATCAAACCAGATTTTTATTTTAAGGGAGATGACTATAAAAATAATTTATCAGATAAAACAAAAAAAATATTTGAAGAAATAAAGGCTGTTAAAAAAAACAAAGGCAAGATTATTTATACGAATGAAAAGCACATGAGTTCTTCAAAAATTGTTAATCAATTAGGTTTAGCTTTTAACAAAGAGCAAACAAAATTTTTAAATCAGATTAAAAAAAAAAATAATTTTAACTCAGTTGTAAAAGCTTTAAATATTCTAAAAAAAGACAAAGTTCTTGTTGTAGGTGATTTAATTATTGATCGATATATTTATGGAGATGTTTTGGGAAAATCTGGAAAAGAACCACATATGGTTTTTAGCCAATCTAAGGAAAATATGCACTTAGGAGGCTCAGCAATAATAGCCAATCACTTATCTGATTTTATAAAAAAAATTACCTTAATTTCTGATTTAGGAAAAGAGATTGAAATTAAAAGACTACTAAAAAATAAATTAAAAAAAAATATCAAGCATATATCAATTTTTCCAAGCAAAGATTATCATTCCTGTGTAAAAACAAGATTTGTAGATATGCTTACCAAATATAAATTATTTGGAGCTTATATAATTTCAAATCTTCAAATTCCAAATTTCTATAAAAATTTAAATTTAAGATTAAACAAAGCAATAAAAACTAATGACGTAGTAATAATTGCAGACTACTCAAATAATTTTTTTAGTAAAAATTCAATTGATCAAATTAAGAGATCTAAAAAGTTTATTAGTGCCATGGTTCAAAAAAATTCAAATAATCCATCATTTTTTTCACTAAACCATATTAGAAATTTTGATCTTATATGTATTAATGAGAGTGAATTGAGAAGTGAATTAAGGGATAAAACTACAAATATTGACATTTTGGCAAAAAATTTTTTAATAAAAAATAAATTAAGATTTTTAATTATAACAAAAGGAATTTCAGGTTCGCTTTTAATTGATAAAAAACTTAATAAATATTACTGTCCAGCGTTTAATACAAAGCCTGTTGATAAAATTGGAGCAGGTGATTCAATGTTAGCAATGTTAAGTATTCTTTTAAAGAACAAGTTTAATCCAGAAATTTCATTACTAATTGCATCTCTCTTATCCTCAATTGTAGTAGACAATATGGGAAATTCTTATTCAGCATCTAGGATAGATATAGAAAGAAGTTTAGAATTTTTATTAAAATAATTATAAAATCTTATTTATATTTATTATTAATTTTTTATCTGTTAAAATTATATTGTGTTATATTTTAATTACATATTAAACCCTAATTACAAAATCATTTAATTAGTTGTTATGGTAATAATACTATTAATCTTTTAATAGTTTTTTTTTATTACAAATTTTCTATCTAAAAATATATTTTTATTAAATATATTTATGTGGTTAATTACGTGATTATCTTGTGCAGAATCTTTAAAAATATAAAAACAATTATTTTTAATATAAAATAAATACTGTGTAGGTCCATTTGTAGAGGCAAAATTAAAATATGATTTTGAATATGCTAAAAATCTCATAGGTACCGAAAATGAACCGTGATGGAAAAGATGATATCTCAAATTATTGTCTTTAATATAGCTTATCATTTCTTTTGGCACATCTTGTTGAGTATCTGGTAAAATTAATACATCGTAATCTTTTAAATTATTTTTTTTTATAAAATCTATATATAATTTTAAATCTTCAAGATTTGTGTTCCATTGTTGGCTGGCCCAATTTTTGGTTCTTATAGTTATTGTAATATACTCTTTAATATTTCTGTAATTTAGATAATTTTCAAAAATCTCTGAATGATATTTATTAGATTTTAATACTGGCTGGTTAATCTTAAAATTTTGAAAATCTTTTTCATTAAAATTTTTCATCAAATATGCTTTTTTATTTATTAAAAAATTATAATCTTCTGGGAACATTTTATTGGATTTTTTTATTATTCTCAATAATTCATAGCCATTCTTAACAAATTTGATAGAAGTTGGTGGATTAGGTAAAACTAATAATGATTGAAGAAAAATATTAATCAAACAATTAAAATATATTTCTTTTGAAACTATTTTGTCATTATATCTATAAAAATTATCCTCATATATAACAAGAGTCCACTTTTCATTGTAGAAAAAATTACTACCTCTTATTAATAGCGAAACACTGTCAAATATTACATTATGAATCCTGGTATCAAATATGAATATATTTTTATAAAAATTTGATATTTTGTTTTGGTGAAATAAATTTTGATTTCTTAATACAAATTGAAAAGGAATTTTTATAATATAAATACTTTTATCTTTTAGTCTTACTAAAAATACAAGACATGATGTTAGTATAAGATATAAAAATTTATTTTTTTTTATAAAATTTTTTACAACTTTTAAAAAACTAAGCATTAATAATGGTGTTTATAATAATTTTTATTTGAAGTTCAATTTAATAGCAATGTTTTTGAATTGAGAAACTCTTTTTGTATAAATTTATGTAATTTTAATTTGTACTTAAAATTTTATAATTATTGATGAGTTCAAAATAACATATAAATTCGTTATTAACAAATGTTATTGTTAATTACAAATGATTTATAAAAATAAAAAAATTTTAGCTATTATTCCAGCAAGATCTGGTTCCAAATCTATAAAAGATAAAAACATAAAACCTTACAGAGGCAAACCACTTATATATTATTCAATCAAAACCGCTCTTAAATCAAAATTTATAGATAGAGTTATTGTTTCAACTGACTCAAAAAATTATAAAAAAATTGCAGAGTCTTATGGAGCAGATGTTCCATTTTTAAGGCCTAAAAAAATAAGTTCTTCAAAATCTTTAGATATTGAGCTTATAAAACATTGTTGCATTTTTCTAAAAAAAAAAAAATATATACCTGATCTTGTTGTTTTGTTAAGACCAACAACACCTAATCGTAATATCAAAATTTTGAATAAAGGTATAAATCATTTTATAAAGAATTTTAAAAAATATGATTCTATGAGATCAGTATCTCAATTTAATCAACCTCCACATAAAATGTTTCAAATTAAAAATAATTCATTAGTCGGTTTTTTTGATAAATCTTATAGTGCGGAATATCATAGCAGGCCAAGACAAGAATTTCCAAAAACATTTTTACCGAATGGCTACATAGATATTTTTAAACCTGATTTTTTTATGAATAAAAAAAATAATGAATTGTTTGGTAAAATATTACCATTCATAACTGAAGAAACTCTCGATATTGATGAAAAAAAAGATTTTAAAAAATAAAATTGGAATTTATCAAGGAAGATTATCAAATTCTTGTTTATTACAAAAATATCCTCAAGATTGGAAAAAAGAAATATTAATAGCAAAATTTTTATCTTATTCTCATATTGAATTTTTTCTTGAGGAACAAAAAAATAGTAAGAATCCTTTTTGGTCAAAAAAACAAAGAAAGCAGATTAAGAATTTATTACACAGAAATTTCAATAATAATTATTTTTTAATATGTGATAATTACCTCATAAAAAATAATTTATATAGTCTCAAGACTAGTCTTTATTTAAAAGAAGTTTTAAAAAATTTAAGAGATTTTAAAAGGTCTAAGTTAATCTTACCGCTAAATGATTTTTACTTTGATGATGTTTTTAAGCTTTCACATTATCTAAATAATATTTTAGAATATAAAAGCGATAGGATTGATATTTCTTTTGAGATAGATGTTGATTCCTACAAAATAATTAAATTTTTTAAGCTCTTAAATATAAAAAATTGTGGAATAACATTTGATACTGGAAATATTTTTCTTAAAAATAAATCAATTTTAAAGATTTTTAAATCAATTAAAAATTTAATAAATCATGTGCATATTAAGGATAGAAACATTTGTGGTAATAATGTTGAACTTGGTACTGGTCTAATCAATTTTAAAATTTTTTTTGATATACTTAAAAAAGAAAATTATAGTGATACAATCACTCTTGAAACTTTTAGAGATAAAAATGCAATTTTGCAGGCTTCAAAAAATATCACTTATCTTAATAAAATTTTATAGATTAATTATTTTTTTTTTAAGAAAAGATTTTTTTATAGATAATATAGTTTTTAGATTTGAGAAACTTTTTTCAAAAGTATTTTTTGCATCTTTGTTTTTTGAAAAACGATATTTCACATATTTTAACGATTTCAAAAAAATATCATTTCTATCTTTAATTTTACTTTTGTATTTTTTATTTACTTTACTCTCAATTATTATTATATTTTTTAAAAGATCCCATCTAATATAAGCATAATCAAATTGTATAGAGCAACTTCTGCAGGGATTATTTTTAATAAAATCTAAATTAAATGTAACTGGTAAATTATTTTTGTAGAGCATTGAAAACTGAGCAGAACTTTCAACGTCAATATTTAAAAATTTTTCTGATGACATTTTGATAGGAATAATTTTTTTTGGTTTTCCAAATAAATATTCAGCATAATCAATTTCATGGGAAAAACATAATAGTACCCCGCCTCCCAAATCTTTTTTACTCGCATAACTAATTTTATAATTTTCGTATTTGTGATGATTAGGTAAAAAGTGGCAATGATCTATATTACATTTTATGATGTTTCCATATTTTTTAGATTTAATAATTTTTTTCAATTTTATCAATAAATCATCATATCTAGTTTGAAAGCCAATTTCACAATTTAATTTATTTTTTATTAGTACGTTTTTTAATTTTTTGATATTTTTAAGATCATTAGATAGAGGCTTTTCAATAAATAAATTTAGATTTAATTTTGCTAATTTTAAAGACGTTTCTATGTGGAGACTTGTTGGATTTGTAACAAAAGCTGTATCAATTTTATATTTTTTTATATCAGACCACCCAATCTCCTTAATACCTTTTGTATTTGTGAAGTATTTTTTATTGATAACTTGATTTTTATTATCTAACTCAGGTACAATTTTTTTTTTTCTGATACAAAAAAAATTTAAATTTTTGTCTATTTTTTTTAAATTTCTAAAATGTCTTTGTCCTATGGATCCAAGACCTAAAAATATTATGTTTTTCATAATATTATTTGATCAAATAAGCTGTAGGCTTACTACTAAAATTTACTTTTTTTAGCTTTAATTTTTTTGTTTTTAAAAATTCATCTACAGCTTCGCTTTCGCCCCATCCTCTACTTCCGTATTCATCAAAAATTATAATTCCACCCGGTGACACATGAGGAAAAAAATTATTCAACGCATGTTTTGTACCTTGGTAAGTATCTAGATCTAAATGAAGAAGAGAAATTCTAAATCCTCTGTTATCTTTTACATATTTTTTAGAAGTTTTAATGATATCTCCTTTAACTAAAATTGATCTATTCTCCAAATCTGCACTTTTAATTTTATTCTTAATAATTTTATATAAATTTTTTGAATTAAATTTAGCCTCAGCCTGAAAATTCTTAGCTGTCTTTTTTTCAAATTTTAATGTTGATTTAGGGAAATCTCCAAAAGTATCAAAGCCTATAACTTTTTTAAGAGAGTTTGGATCAAAAATTTTTAACAACTTTAGCCAAAACATATGACCTGTTCCTTTAAACACTCCACACTCAATGATATCACCTGGAAGGTCTTGAGATAATTTGTATAACTCATACCTAACTATTATTTTTTTAAGTCTTTCTACATCATTACTTTCAACTAAATAATTATATGCATCAAAAATTTTTTTATTCATAAATTATTTTCTCATTACAGCATATAGCATTACTTCTCTAGAAAATCTTATCAAAGTATTTAATTGATTTGGAAATTTTATAGGAAAAAGACCCTCATACATTGGATAGTATGGAACTCTAAAAAATGAAATAACTTTTGGGAATATTTTTAAATATGGATTATTCCAAGTGAAAGGTAACTGATAGAAATATTCAACATTGATATCTGAAAATCCTCCAAAAGTACCAATATCTCTAAGTGAATGTAATGTGAATGGCGTTACATGAGTATAATCCAAATAAAATGGACCAAATTTATGATGATACCATGATGGAGTCATAATTACTAGACAGCCATTATCTTTTAATAAGCTTTTGCAATTGCGAATAAATTTAAGTGGTGAATTTAAATGTTCAATAAGAGATTTAGAAAAAATTATATCATAATAATTTTCTCTTTCTTCGATTATTTCTCTTTCTAAATTTTTTTGGTACACTTTAATAGGAGATAAAAATTTTACACTTTCTTCAGATAAATCAACACCTTCAACATTTAAATTATTTTTTTTGAACGCTTTAAGTAAATCTCCTCTACCACAGCCTGCATCAAGAAGATTTGCATTTGTTTTTATATGGTTTCTCTTAATTATTAATTTTGCTAGCTCTAAAGGATAATTTGATATTGGTCTTCTTTCTTCTGAATAAATATAAGATAAATAATTTTTTCCTTGTTTCTCACTTTCAATATTTTTTATTTGATCATTTTTTGAAGTCATATAAGTTTATAATTTAATTAATTTAATATATCTATGCAAAATTTTTCTTTAATTACTGGATCAGCAGGATTACTAGGAGAGTTTCATGCAGAAGCACTACTTGGCATAGGTCACAATTTGATAATTACTGATTTAGACTTAATTCAATTAAAAAAACTCAAAGAAAAATTAAGAAAGAAATATTCTACAAACAAAATTATATCTTTAAGAATGAATGTTACCTCAGAAAAATCAATTGAAAGTGTTAGAAAAAAAATACAAAGCAAAGGATGGATTGTAAATAATTTAATTAACAATGCTGCAATAGATGCCAAGATAAAAGGTAGTAAAAATAGATTATTTGAAAATTTTAATTTAGATGAATGGAACAAAGAGGTTAATGTTGGACTAACTGGAGCAATGCTTTGTAGTAAAATATTTGGTAGTGAAATGGTTAAAAAAAAAGTTAGTGGTACAATTATCAATATTGCTTCAGACTTATCGGTAATTGCACCAAATCAAAATTTATACAAAATAAAAAATCAACCAAAATTTACTAAACCTGTCACATATTCAGTAATAAAGCATGGAATAGTAGGATTAACTAAATACCTAGCTTCCTATTGGGGTGAAAAAAAAATAAGAGTAAATTCACTTTCTCCTGGACCTGTTTTAAATGATCAGTCAAAAATGCTTCAAAAAAATCTTAAAAAAGAAATACCTTTGAGAAGATTAGCAAAAAAAAATGAGTATATTGGTGCTATACAATTTTTAAGCTCAAAAAATTCTGATTATATGACGGGGCAAAACATAGTTGTTGATGGTGGTCGAAGTATTTGGTAATAGACATAAATGATAAAAAAACCATACATGATCGCTGAAATTGGAATTAACCACAATGGTGATTTGAATCTAACAAAAAAACTAATTGATATTGCTAAAGAAAATAAATTTGATGCTGTAAAATTTCAAAAAAGAGACATTGAACTAGTATATTCAAAAGAAATTTTAGATACACCAAGAGAAAGTCCTTGGGGGAAAACTACAAGAGAGCAAAAAATTGGTTTAGAGTTTGAAAAAAAAGAATACGATGAGATAGATATTTATTGTAAAAAAAAAAATATTAATTGGTTCGCTTCAGCGTGGGATATAAACAGTTTGAAATTTTTAGATAATTATAAATTAAAATATAATAAAATTGCATCGGCAATGATTGTAGATTTAAATTTCTTAGAAGAGGTATCTAAAAGAAAACAACATACATTCATATCAACGGGAATGTCAACTAAAGGTGATATAGATAAAGCTGTAGAGATATTTAATAATAACAATTGTTCATTTGAATTAATGCACTGTGTATCCACTTATCCAATGAAAGTTGAAGATGCTAATCTCTCAACAATTAATCAATTAAAAGAGAATTATAACTGTGATGTTGGTTATAGTGGTCATGAAAATGGTGTTGTAGTGTCTTTAGCAGCTTTAATGCTAGGCATATCCTCATTAGAGAGACATATAACTCTTGATAGAACTATGTATGGATCAGATCAAGCAGCATCTTTAGAGCCATCAGGTATGAAATTTTTATCTGAAAGTATAAAAAAAATGTTACTCAGTATCGGAAGTCCATCTTTAGGAAAAATATTAGACGAGGAATTGCCAATAGCTAAAAAACTTAGGGCTCATATAAATTGACTGATACAAAAAATCTAAAACTTGAGTTTGAAAGAAATCTTCAAAGTAATATTGAAACACATTTATCACTGATGCAAATTTCCACAAATGTTATTGATACAATCAAAGAAATTAAAAAAAAAATTAATATGGGAGGTAAGCTTTTATTTTGTGGTAACGGTGGTTCAGCTGCTGATGCCCAACATTTAGCAGCTGAGTTTTTAATAAGATTAAGACCTCATATAAATAGAAATCCCATACCAGCTCTTACTTTAACTCAAGATACATCTACATTAACTGCATGTGGTAATGATTACAGTTTTGATGATATTTTTTTAAGACCTTTTAAAGCTTTAGTTAAAAAAAATGACATTTTAATATGTATTTCAACATCTGGTAATTCTAAAAATATATTAAAGGTTTTAAAAGAGTCAAAAAAACAGAAAATTTATTCAGTTTGTTTTTTAGGCAAAGGAGGTGGAAAAGCCAAAAAGATGTGTGATAGACCTCTGGTGATACCTTCTCAAAATACTGCTAGAGTTCAAGAATGTCATATTTTTTTAGGTCATTTTATATTAGAAAAAATTGAAGATCACATTATATCAAAAAATTGAGAATTGATTTAACCTAATATCTTATGAAATCTATAATTGATTTAAAGAAGACATGTAATATTTTTATTCCAAGAAATATATTCTCTCTATTTTTAGTTTTATCGAAAAAAAAATTAAACAAAGGTGATAATTTTATTTTAGTAAATAGACATAAAGCTTATGGGTATCCTATCCCCAAAGATATAATCATTTTTTTAAAAAAAAAGAAATTTAAAATTATTTATATAAATAAATCTTATAAATTCGATAAAAAAAAAAATTTAACAAATAACTTTATAAATAAAATTTTTCGAATAAATTTTTTTAGAAATTTAATAAAAATTTCTGATGAAATATTAAAAAATAAATATTACGAAGAGTTTAAAAATATTAATTTTGATAAGTATGAAAGTGTAAACATATATTATGGCTCAAATATTCTTTATTATAGTAATCTTTGTAAAAAATTTAAAAATGTTAGATTATTTTTTTTAGAACATGGTGGAGGAAATTTTTTAGGAATGATTCAGGAGCACTATTCTTGTAAAAAAAACTTAAAAAAATTCATTAATAATATTATCACATATATTATATTTAAAATTAAAGATGTATACATTCCAAATTCTAGCTTTTATTATGGAATTTGTGGGTATATTTTTGATATTAAAGAATTAAAATATGACAATCAAAAGATTACATTTTTAAAATCGAATTTTAAAAAAGGCTTTCACCAATTATTTAGCTTTTTTCAAAAAGACTTAGAAGAAATTAAAAAAATTAAAAATAATAATTATATCTTTTTGAATATTCCGTATCATTATGAACTAAAAATGTATAAAAAATACTTAAATTATGTATGCGAAAAAGTTAAATCTAAAAAAAATGTTATTTTATTGATAAAAATGCATTTTGGTATTAATGAAAAAAAATATTTAGGTTTACTTTTAAATACATTGAGATTAAAAAAAATAAATTATTATTTAATCAGTAAAAAAGCTACCATTATTCCTTTAGAAATAATTATTAAATATTTTAATGTAAATGAAATTTATTCTGGATATTCTACCATTTTATTCAGCTCCTATTATCTTTTTAATAGTAAGAAAAAATTTAACATTCTTTTTTCGGATTCAATCAACAAAAAATATATTAATCATCTTGAACTCAATCAATTTTCAAAAGAATTAATAAAAAAAAATATTAAAAAGAATATTAATTATATTGACCTCGATTATATTAATCAAAAACTATGTTAAATATACTGATCTAAATTTAATATTTGAGTTATAATAAAACAGGTTTATTACTTAGAAAGTTTAATCAATGAAAAAAGCTTTAATAACTGGAATAACTGGTCAAGATGGATCTTATTTAGCAGAATTTTTAATCAATAAAGATTATGAAGTACATGGAATTAAAAGAAGAACGTCATTAATTAATACTGACAGAATTGATCATTTATATCAAGATCCTCATGAAATAAGCAAAAAATTTATTTTACATCATGGTGATATGACAGACTCAACTTCTTTAATTAGAATTGTACAGGAAGTTCAGCCTGATGAAATTTATAATTTAGCTGCTCAAAGTCATGTTGCTGTTTCATTTGAAGAGCCCGAATATACTGCAAACTCAGATGCCTTGGGAACTCTAAGAATTTTAGAAGCTATTAGAATTTTAAAATTAGAAAATAAAGTCAAATTTTATCAAGCATCAACATCTGAATTATATGGCAGCGTCAGAGAAATCCCTCAAAATGAAAAAACACCATTTTATCCAAGAAGCCCATATGGAGTAGCCAAACTCTATGCTTATTGGATAACAGTAAATTATAGAGAGGCTTATAATATCTTTGCTTGTAATGGAATTCTATTTAATCATGAAAGCCCTGTAAGAGGGGAAACATTTGTTACTCGAAAAATTACAATGGCACTTGCAAAAATTAAACTTAATTGGCAGAATAAATTATATATTGGAAATTTAGATGCAAAAAGAGATTGGGGACATGCAAAAGATTTTGTGGAAGCACAATGGTTAATGCTTCAGCAAAAACAACCAGAAGATTTTGTGATAGCTACAGGTAAACAATATTCTGTAAGAGATTTTATCAATGAAGCTGCAAAAAATTTAGACATGAAAATAGAATGGAGAGGAAATGGTTTAGAAGAAGTAGGATCTTTTAATAATAAAGATGTTGTAGTTGTAGACGAAAGATATTTTAGACCTACTGAGGTTGAAGCTTTATTAGGAGACGCAACTAAAGCTAAAGAAAAATTAAATTGGTCCCCAAAAATATCATTTGAGGAGCTAGTTAAAGAAATGGTTGAGGAAGATTTGAAATTAGTAAACAAATTAAATGATTAAAAAAATATTTTAAAGTTATAAATATAAAATGTCTAAACCAAAAATATTTGTTGCCGGCCATAAAGGCATGGTTGGATCAGCATTAGTTTGTCTTTTAAAAAGAAAAAAAGTTACAATTATTACAAAAGAAAAAAAAGAACTTAATTTATTAGATCAGAAAAAAGTTCAATTGTTTTTTAAAAATAATAAAATTGATCAAGTTTATTTAGCTGCAGCAAAAGTTGGAGGAATACATGCAAACAATACTTATCCAGCAGAATTTATTTATCAAAATTTAATGATCCAGAATAATGTTATTCATGGTGCTTTTCTAGGTGGTGTTAAAAAGTTATTATTTCTAGGATCAAGTTGTATTTATCCTAAAAATGCAAAACAACCCATGAAAGAAGAAGAGCTTTTAGCAGGCAAACTTGAATCAACTAATGAGCCTTATGCTTTAGCTAAAATTGCAGGAATAAAAATGTGTGAAAGCTATAATCGTCAATATGGCAAAAGTCATAATATTGATTATAGATGTATAATGCCCACAAACCTTTATGGAATTGGAGACAATTATCATCCAGAAAATAGCCATGTTATACCTGGATTAATTTACCGTTTTCATAAAGCAAAAATTAGTGAGTCGTCAAATGTAACTATTTGGGGCTCAGGAAAACCAAAACGTGATTTTTTATATGTCGATGACATGGCAAAAGCCTCAATACATTTAATGAATATTGATAAAAAATTATATGATGCCAAAACATCCCCAATGTGTAGCCATATAAATGTTGGCAGTGGAAAAGATCTTACAATAAGAGAACTTGCAGAAATTGTAAAAGAAGTTGTAGGTTTTACAGGTAAAATTCATTTTGATAAGTCAAAACCAGACGGTATGGCTAGAAAATTTTTAAACAGAAAAAAAATTGATAGTCTAGGAATTAAACCAGAAATAAATTTAAAAGATGGTCTTACTAAAACTTATAAAAACTATATAAAAACCATATAAAGTTTGATAAAATTTATAAATTATTCAATCAAAAATTATATTTCTTTACCTTAAGTTTATAGCTTTAATGATAAAAAAATTGAATAAAAAAAACAAGGCATTATTTTTAGACAGAGATGGAGTAGTCAATGAAGATTATGGGTATGTTTATGAAATTCAGAAATTTCATTTAATTGAAAATATTAAAATTTTAATAAAAGAAGCAAATTTAAGTGGCTACAAAATTATTATTGTAACAAATCAGGCGGGTATAGGAAAAAACCTATATACTAATAATGATTTTAAAAAATTAACTAAGTATATGAAAGATATCTTTATAAAAGATGGTTGTTATATTGATGCGGTCTATCATTGCCCTTATCATCCTACACAAGGTGTTGGTAAATATTTAAAAGATTCTTATGATCGAAAACCGAATCCAGGAATGCTTTTAAAGGCCCAAAAAGAATTTAATTTAGACATGAATAAATCTATTTTAATCGGAGATAAAATTTCTGATATTGAGGCTGGAAATAATGCATTAATAAATACTAATATACTGTTTAGTCAAAATAAAAATAAAAATAAAAATAAAAAATCACATAGTTTTATTGAAATTAATTGTCTAACAAAAGCTATAGACTTTCTTTAATAAGTAAAAATAAAATATAAATGAGTTGGTTAAGGAAAATAAACTAAAAATAAGTAGTTAATTAGATAATAGCAATCTTGTGAGGATTGCTCTATTATGAATGGATTATGCAAGCAATTATTTTAGCTGGCGGAGTTGGAAGTAGACTTGGAAATATTGTAAAAGACACACCAAAACCATTTTTGAAGGTTAAAAATGACCCTTTTATTCTAAATATAGTTGAGAGACTAATCAGTCAAAATGTAAAAGAGATTATATTTTGTTTAGGCTACAAGCCTCAAAAAATAATAAATTTTTTTGGTGATGGCTCTAAATGGGGAATTAAAGTTTCATATGTAATTGAAGAAAAGCTTATGGGTACAGCTGGAGCTATTAGAGCTGCATATAAAAAAATCTCACAATCAAATGTTATAGTTTTAAATGGTGACTCTTTTTGTTATTTTGATCTTGATGGGCTTTTTAAACAACATTCTTTAAACAATGCAGATGCCACTCTATCTATCTTAAAGGTAAGAAAACCAGAGAAATATGGTCTAGTTTTATTTGATGAAAATATGAGAGTTAATAAATTTATTGAAAAAAGCAAGAAATACAAAAATAAAATAAATTACATTAATGCTGGAGTGTATATAATTAATAAAGATTTAATTAAAAAAATTGATAATACAAAGCCAGTTTCTTTAGAAAAGGATTTTTTTCCAATGAATATAGATATGAACATACAAGCATTTATACTTAAAAATAAAAAATTTATCGATATTGGAACGCCAGAATCACTTATGAAAGCTGACCTTTTTTTTAAAAAAACAATTAAAATTAATAATGAAAAACAAAATAAATAATATTTCCAAAAATAACTTGTGCGAAGATATTAAAAAAAAATCTGAAAAATATGAAGAATTATTTTATCAATCAATGAGAATTAGAATGGTAGAAGAAAAAATTATTGAACTATATCCAAGTGATTTAATTCAAAGCCCAGTTCATTTATCTATTGGGCAAGAAGCAGTTGCAGTTGGTATTTGTACTAATTTAAAAGTAGATGACTGGGTTTTTATCAATTATAGAGGACATGCTTTTTATTTAGCAAAAGGTGGACCGATGCCTGAATTTTTTGCAGAATTGATGGGTAAAAAGAATGGTTTAAGCAAAGGTAAAGCTGGATCGATGCATTTAGCATCACCAAAGCAAGGAATCATGGGAGCGTCAGCTGTTGTTGGTTCTACAGTTTCTCATGCTGTAGGTGCTGCATTGGTTTCAAAAATTAAAAATGAAAAAAGAATTTTTGTTGCTAATTTCGGAGATGGAGCACTTGAACAAGGAGTGCTACATGAGTCTTTAAATTTTGCTTCTCTTTATAAAGTTCCAACTTTATTTCTATGTGAGGATAATAATCTAGCTGTTCATTCGCCAAAATTAGAGAGACAATCTTTTTCCTTGAAAACACTTATAAGCTCATATGATATTCCTTTCTATGAAATCAAAGAAGGTTATGATTTTATAAGAATTCAACAAAAATCAAAAATTGCAATTGATCATGTAAGAGATACTTGTGGACCAGTATTTTTAAAGATCAACACTGCAAGATATAAGGAGCATGTTGGACCTGGAGAAGATTTTTCAGCTGGTTATAGAAATGAAAGTGATATTGATAAATGGAAAAAACTAGATCCACTTATAACTGATAAAAAAATGTATGCAAAGTTTTCAGAAAAAATAAATAATGAAATTGAAAATGCAGTAAGGTTTGGTATAGAGTCTTCATTTCCAAATAGAGAGGATTTATTATCTGATGTCTAAAACTTACAAAGCTGCAATAGGTAGGGCAATGCAAGAGGCAATGGATTCCAAACCACACTCATTCATCATCGGTCAAGGTGTAACAGATTTTAAGGGTATATTTGATACAATTAAAGGTTTTGTTGATAAATACCCTAATAGAATAATTGAAACGCCTTTAGCAGAAGACTCTATTGCTGGAATTTGTATTGGTGCTGCACTAAACGGTGCTTATCCAATTAATACTCATATCAGGGCTGATTTTGGATTACTTATTTTTAATCAATTAATTAATTTAGCAGCAAAATATAAATATATGTTTGGTGGTTTGTTTGAAATACCGAGTATGTACCGTATGGTTATTGGAAGAAGCTGGGGGCAAGGAGCTCAGCACTCTCAAAGCTTGCAATCTTTAATGGCTCATATTCCTGGATTGGTAGTAGTTATGCCATCAGATCCTAAGTCAATTATTGAGAGTTATCGATATGCAGTTCAAGAATATAAAGGACCAGTTGTAATGTTAGAGCATAGATTACTGTATGAGTTAAATTTTGAAGATGATAAAACAGAATTATCACATCCTATTTTTGGATCGAAATTAGAAAGACAAGGTTCTGATATAACCATTATAGCCACTTCAGTAATGGTTCTTGAGTCAAAGAGAGCTTCAAATCATCTTGAAAAAAATGGTATTTCCGTTGAATTGATCAATCTTCATTCTATTTCTCATCCTGACAAAAAAATGATAATTGAAAGTGTTAAAAAGACTGGAAGAATGCTTGTCGCAGACACTTCTTGGGGAAATTATGGAGTTGCTGCTGAAATGAACAGGATCATTAATGAATATGATCCTTCTATACTTAAAATTCCTACAAAATCACTTGGAATGGTATTTACACCTTGCCCTACAGCAAAAGTTTTAGAAGATATGTATTACCCTGACGTTCATGATATTTGTAAAGAGGTCAATAAAATGGTAAATGGACAAAATTCAATCATTAATCTTCCAATAAAACAATCTATGACAGATTTTTACAAACATTTTAAAGGTCCTTTTTAAAAATGTTAGTTAAAAAACTTGAGGATAAAGCCTTACAAATAAGATTAGATATTTTAAATGCTATAAAACTTGCAAAAAAAGGACATATTGGTGGATCATATTCAGTTGTAGATATTTTAGTTACTTTATATTTTGGAGGAATATTAAATTTTGATTCTAATAACCCTAAATGGAAAGACCGAGATAGATTTCTTCTTAGCAAAGGTCATGCAGGTGTAGCTTTATATGCAGTCCTGGCAGATTTAGGTTTTTTTCCAAAAGAAGAATTGAATTTTTTAAATAATCAAAGAATGCTTGGTGAGCACCCAGATCAATTTATTCCAGGTATTGAATTTATATCAGGTTCATTAGGTCATGGCTTGCCGATTGCAGCTGGTATGGCATTGGCAGATAAGTTTGATAGAAAAATTGATAGGAAGACATTTGTTCTTCTTGGTGATGGAGAGTGTTACGAGGGTTCTGTGTGGGAAGCTGCAAATTTTGCAGCTCATCACAAATTAACTAATCTTTGTGCAATTATAGACAGAAATATGTTGATAACTCATGGATCCACTGAAGAAATTAATGCACTAGAGCCAATTAAGAAAAAATTTGTATCATTTGGTTGGGATGCTCATGAATTAGATGGTCATAATTTTAATGATTTGTTAAATTTTTTTAAATCCATACCTCAAAATAAAATAGAAAAACCTATCGCACTGATTGCAAAAACTATTAAAGGTAAAGGAGTATCTTTTATGGAAAATAATGCTGCTTGGCATCATGGGGGAATTGATGAAGAGAAATTCATTATTGCTGAAAAAGAACTCAGAGAAAGAAGTAAATAAAATGACTGATTTATCATCTATTGATATGAGAGATGCATTTTTTGATACTTTATACGATATAGCGTCTCAAAATCCTGATGTATATTTTTTAAGTGATGATCATGGAGCATTTGGTCTTGAGAAATTTCAAAAAGATTTTCCAGACAGATATATTAATATTGGTATTGCCGAACAAAATATGATTGGTATTAGTTCAGGTTTATCACTTAGTGGAAAAATAGTTTACTGTTATGGTATTTCACCATTTGTTAGCTTAAAGGTTCTAGAACAAATTAGCTTAGATTTAGCAGCTATGGGAGCTAATGTGAATATTGTAAGTGTAGGTGCTGGATTTACTTATTCAACTGATGGACCATCTCATCACGGACTTCAGGACTTATCAGCAGTTTTAACAACTCCAAATATTACTATATTTAATTCATCTGACCCCGTATCAACTAAAGCTTTTGCAAAAATGGGAATTGATCAAATGGGTCCAAAATATATTAGAATTGAAAAAGGTACTTTACCCTCTTTAGAGAGACATGAAGATAAGGATTTCTCTCGAGGAGTGTCAGAAATAAAAAAAGGATCTGATTTAACGATTATAGCATCTGGGGCTATAGTTCATGAAGCACTAAATTCAGCAAAAATTTTGAAAGAAGAATTAGATTTGAATGTAGGTGTTATAGATTTATATAGAATAAAACCACTTCCAGATGACGCTTTAATTGAACTTCTTAAAGACACAAAGAAAATTGTAACATTAGAAGAAGGTTATTTAGATGGAGGTATGGGGTCAATGGTTGCATCACTTTTATTAGAAAAATCAGTTTTTAGACCATTTCTTAGACTTGGAATAAAAAATCATTTTTGTTTTGATTATGGAACAAGAGAATATCTTTTAGATTTACATTTCCTTAGTGCCAAGGAAGTTGCAAGAAAAATAAAAACAATAATTTTTAAAGAATATTAATATGTATATTCCCTTAACTTCAGAAGATTTTATTAAACTTATTGGTCAAAATAGAAATACTTTTCATGAGAAGTATAGAAAGAAGCTATTAAAAAATAAATTTTTATATAGATCAGCTTCGCTTGAAGAAAATAATAAAATAGCTAACGAAATTTTAAACTCTATTTTTTCCAAAGATATCTCTATTAGTGGACATCACAGACATAAAAATTGGGAAGATGGTTGGAGTGAAAATCTAAAAAATTTTAAAAACTCAAATTTTAATATCAAGTATTTAAAACCAGGATATTATAGAAAAAGTAATGTTCAACGACTTAATAGAAAATTTATTTTTACAAAAAATGGGTCATTTGAATTTGATTTTTTCTGTATATTAAGAGATTGGTTATTCGAATGTTATATAGAGCCCTTTGATGAAATTTTTGAGTTTGGTTGTGGTCCAGGCCATAATGTTTACAAACTATCAGAGATGTTTCCATTAAAAATAATCCATGGTTTAGATTGGGCAAAATCGTCAATTAAAATAATCAAACTATTAGCAAGCAAGCATAATAGAAATGTCCAAGGTCATGTTTTTAATATTTTTGATCCTGACGACAATCTAAATGTTCCTCAAAATAGTGCATTTTTATCTATAGGTGGTTTAGAGCAAGTAGGAAATAAATTTAAAAAATTTTTGGAGTTTATTTTTAAAAAAAGACCTAAAATTATTATTCACTTAGAGCCAATTCATGAATTATATGATCAAAATCATTTAATTGATAGACTAGGTTATTTGTACCATAAAAAAAGAAATTATCTTGATGGATATTTGACTGCATTACAAAAACTAGAAAAAAATAAAAAAGTAAAAATCATTAAATGTAGAAAGTTAAACTTTGGAGGGATAAACCATGAAGGTTGGAGTATCCTAATTTGGAAGTTATTATGAAATGTGTATTAATAAAATAATATAAAGCCTTAATATTATAATTAATGAGGAATATTTATGAGAATGAGAGAAATTGGGAATACGGGACAATTAGTATCATCTATTGGTCAAGGTTGTATGGGTATTGGTGGTGAATTTACAAAAATCACTAATCTAGACAAACAATTTGTATGGGCCCTAGAATATGGAATTGATCTAGGCATGACATTTATAGACACTGCGGAGGTATATGCAGACGGTCATTCTGAAACAATTGTAGGCAAGGCTGCAAAAAATAAAAGAGACAAGCTGTTTATAGCTAGCAAATTCTCTCCTGAAAATAATAGCTATGATAATATTCTAACTTCTGTCGAAAACTCTCTTACAAGGTTAAATACTGACTATATAGACTTGTATCAAATACATTGGCCTAATCCTAAAATACCTATTTCAGAAACCATGATGGCTTTAGAGAAATTGGTAAAAGATGGTAAAATAAGATTTATTGGTTTGAGTAATTTTTCCAAAAGAGAAATGGAAGAAGCTCAAAAATGCATAAATCCAATTAAAATTGTTTCTAATCAAGTTGAATATAACTTATTTGATCGTTTTATAGAGAAATCGCTTATGCCTTACATGTCTAGAAATAATTTGTCAATTATTGCGTATAGTCCACTTGATAAAGGCAACCATTTTAATGGTAGTGAAAAAAATGAATTAATGAATGAACTCTCTCAAAAATATAATAAAACCAAATCTCAAATTTCACTTAACTGGCTTTTATCCAACGATGATGTTTTTGTAATACCAAAAGCAATAAAAAAAAACCATATTGAACTTAATGCTTCGTCCTCAGATTTTAGGATGGACTCAGAAGATATAAAAAAGATTGGTAGAGTTTTTTCAGATTTACCTGAATTTATATCGCCAAAAAAAATAAAAGTTAGTCTCAAGGGTGAAGGACATAGAAGAGTGTACGAAACTATTGCGGAGGCAATAGAAAATAAATTAAATATGAATCCAAGCCCAGTTGATTTGGCTGAATTTATTTTAAATGGAGAGCCTATAAAACCAGTTAGAGTTTCTGCTTCTCAATCAGAATATGAATATGAATTGATTGAAGGTCGTTTAAGGTTCTGGGCCTGGAATATAGCCTATAAGGGCAAAAGAGATATACCTTGTCTTATTAGAAAGTGAATGAAAGATTAGCTTTAATAAATTTTTTGTTATATGTAAATATTCAGTAATATGATATTGTAATGATATACTTTAAAAAAAGCTTAATTGCCTTATGGTGGATAAATGAAAAAAAATGATACAAAATACAATATTAAAACATATTCAAGTTCAAAAGAGCTTGAATCAAGATTAAATTTTGCAAAACATTTTATAGCTTCACCAATTCCTGAGGATCAAATCCTAAGTAATCTTGGGTTATTTATAAACTCAAAGACATTATCACGAATATTATTTATGGATCATTTATACAAGCAAGTTGTGAATGTAATGGGCTCAGTATTTGAGTTTGGAACCAGATGGGGCCCCAATGTAGCTCAATTTGTGGCTTTAAGGGGTATTTATGAACCTTTTAACCGGCATAGAAAAATAGTAGCATTTGATACTTTTACAGGCTTTCCAACTATTAACCCCGAAGACAAAATGTCTGCAGATGCGAATAAAGAATTTAACATGATGGAAGAAGGTCATCTCACATGCACTGAGAATTACGAAGAGTATTTAGAAAAAGTTATGGAGTTTCAAGAAAAAGATAATCCTTTAAGTCATATTAAAAAATTTGAGCTAGTTAAAGGTGATGCTACAAAAACTGTCCATGAATACTTAAGTAGAAACAAGCACACTATTATTGCGCTTGCCTATTTTGATTTTGATGTGTTTGAACCAACAAAGATTTGTTTAGAGGCAATTAAAGATAGACTTGTTAAAGGAAGTATTTTAGGTTTTGACGAACTTAATGACCCTGACTCACCAGGCGAGACCAAAGCTGTAATGGAGGTTTTTGGCCTAAACAATATTAGATTAAAGAGATTTTCTCATACATCTCGATGCTCATATTTTGTGGTTGAGTAAAAATAATATCTAAGTTGCTATAATGATAAATGATAAAATATTAAATTTTTTTAAGTCTAAGAATTGTTTAGTTACAGGTGGAACCGGAATGATAGGGAGAGAAATAGCTAAAATCTTAGTCAATGCAGATGCAAATGTTAAAGTAATATCCTTAGATAAACTAAAAATTCATGATAAAGTCAATCAT
>Ga0181564_10000620_pt1 | contig 31380 bp, 31 predicted proteins | sample 011ome_24_FD_134512 | JGI IMG/M metagenome (GOLD analysis project Ga0181564, IMG submission 134512) | Coastal salt marsh microbial communities from the Groves Creek Marsh, Skidaway Island, Georgia - 011513CT metaG (megahit assembly) | ecosystem: Environmental > Aquatic > Marine > Intertidal... | reverse complement strand
TAACTATCAATTTCTGATGTAATCGGAGCTACAACAGCCTGTACTGGACTTAACCATAATGGAAGATTGCCAGCATAATGTTCAAGCAAAATACCTGTAAATCGCTCTAGTGAACCGAATAAAGCTCTATGAAGCATAACAGGATGATATTTTTTACCATCCTCAGCAATAAATGTTCCACCAAGTCTTTCCGGCATGTTTAAATCTACTTGTAATGTACCACACTGCCATTCTCTTCCAATTGCATCTCTCAATACAAACTCTAACTTTGGTCCATAAAAAGCTCCCTCACCAGGATTGACAGTATACTCCAATCCAGTAGCTTCCATTGCAGTCCTAAGAGCTTTTTCAGACTTATCCCATATTTCATCACTCCCTACTCTTTGCTCAGGTCGATCTGAAAATTTTATAGATACATCTTCAAAACCAAAATCCTTGTAAATACTTAAAATTAAATCACACACTATCTTACTTTCTTCAGTGATTTGATCTTCTGTACAAAAAATATGTGCATCATCCTGTGTAAATGCCCGTACACGCATTAATCCATGTAAAGCTCCAGAAGGTTCGTATCTATGAACCTTACCAAATTCAGCAACTCTTAATGGAAGATCTCGATAACTTTTTAAACCCTGCTTGTAAACTTGAACACAACCAGGACAATTCATTGGTTTAAGAGCATAAACACGATCTTCTCTAGCTTCAGTGGTGAACATATTGTCTCCAAATTTCTCTAGATGACCAGAAAGTTCCCAAAGAGACTTATCCATTATATCAGGAGTATTTATTTCAGAATAACCTGCTTCTTCTTGCCTCTTTCTCATATAGTTAATTAATGATTGAAAGAGTGTCCATCCCTTTGCGTGCCAAAATACACTTCCCGGCGCTTCTTCTTGAAAATGGAATAAATCTAATTCTTTTCCTAACTTCCTGTGGTCTCTCTTTTCAGCTTCTTCAAGCATAAGAAGGTAATTATCTAGCTCACCTTGAGTTTCCCATGCGGTTCCATAAATTCTTTGTAACATTGGATTACTAGAGTCACCTCGCCAATATGCTCCGGCAACTTTTGTCAATTTAAATGCTGTTCCAATTTCACCAGTTGAATTCAAATGGGGCCCTCTACACAGATCAAACCAGTCACCGTGAAAATAAACTTTTAATTCTTCATCCGCTGGAATACTTTCTATTATCTCAACTTTATATTTTTCACCTTTATCAGAAAATAATTTGATAGCTTCATCTCGAGAAAAAACTTTAAAAGTTGTTTTTTCATCACGCTTTACAATTTCCTTCATCTTATTTTCAATTATTTCAAGATCACTATCAGTGAAGGGGATTTCTCTTGCAAAATCATAGAAAAAACCATTTTCAATAACTGGTCCTATTGTTACTTGAGTTTCAGGATAAAGCTCTTGGACTGCCATTGCCATTACATGAGCGGTATCATGTCTTAAAATTTCTAAATGTTCACTATTATTCATATTTTTGAATATTATTCACACACTCTATATATCTTCAAGCTGTAATTGTAACTGAATTTTATCAAAAACTTGTTCTACAGATATATTGGCTAAGTTTTTAGACTCTATTGCATCAAAATTATCTGTTTTAATACTCACTTTTTTATAACTTGTATGTGACCCAAACAAGCCTAGACCATGGCATCCTAAATGAGCAGCAATGTGAGCTGGCCCCGTATCATTTGATACTACAAAAAGTGAGTCTGACAATATTTTTGATAATTGGAAAAAATTTGTTGGCCTATCTCCATCCAGAATAACCTGTGCATCAAGTTTTGATGCTTCAGCAATTTCACCTGGACCCGGAGCGACAACAATTCCAATATTCTGATTTTTTTTTCTAATCATACATATTAATTCATTATAAAAAGGCCATTTTTTATGCGATAAATGTATAGAGCAAAATGGAAGCAAGGTTATATATTTTTTATTTTTTATTTCCACAGGTGAAAAATTATGATCAATTGCCCACGAAAAATCAGGTTGCATAGTATGAGCTGGATGAACATCTGATCGCTCTAGTTGAATTCTAAATCTTTCTAATATTTCAAGTTTATCAAATTCACTTTTTTTTTCATTTCCTCTAAGAATTGATCTAGAGGATGACCATATTGAATTTTTAGATATATATTTTCTATAGATTTCTGTTCTTTTAGAGTTTTGAAGATCAAATACGTGAGAAAACTCATAGCTATTAAGTTTTTTTCTTAATTTTAAAAAATTCAAGGGGTTCCATTTTAATTTTCTATCATCCAAGATTATATCATTAATATAAGGACATTTACTCATCAACTCTTTATATAAAGGCGATGTTAAAAGTAAAATATTATGGTCGGCAAATGAAGATCTTAGATCTTTTAAAACCCCATTTATTTGAACTATATCACCAAGTGAACCATGTTTAATAATTAAAATATTCTTCATTAATTATTGTCTAACTATTTTTTCATAAAAATCTAATGTCTTCTTGCACATTTTATCTTTTCCATAATTATTTTTAATATGCTCAATAGCTAAATTTGCATTTTCATTTGAACAATATTTATTATTTTCGATTACATATAAAATTTTTTCCATTAGATCGGACGTATCTTTTGGAGAATATAAGTATCCTGTCTTACCTTCAATGATTGTTTCCTGCGAACCGCCATGATTACTTGCTATGATAATCTTACCCATCGCTTGAGCTTCTATTGAAACTCTTCCAAATGCCTCAGGATCAGTAGACGATGAAATTACTATATCTGATAAAGAATAAATTAAATTCATTTTATTTGTAGGCCCATAAAATTTGATTACATGCTCTAAATTTTTAACTTTAATGAAATTCTCTATTTTTTTCTTTAGAGATTCATTTTGATCTGGGCCAATGAAAAGGACCTCAATACTTAAATCTTTTTTATGGAGCAATTTAGAAATTGCTTCAACTAAAATAAAGTGCCCCTTCCATTCAGTTACTCTGGCTGGCAATAATATTTTTATAGTACCATCTTTTAAACCATAATTTTTTATTGCATTGCTTATATCATCATCAGAAATAACTTTTGGATGAAAAAAATTTAAGTCAATACCTCTTTCAATTGTTTTAATTGAACCTTTTTTTAAGACATAATTTTTTTCAATATGATCACGAATAAAATTTGAAATTGCGATAGTTCCATCCATCCTTAGCATGATTGAATTATAAAATTTTTTTAAAGAGCTTCTAAAATTATAAGTACCATGAAAAGTTGATATGCACGTAATATCAATAATTTTTGATACAAAAAAAACACTCCATGCTGGAGCTCTACTTCTGACATGTATAAGTTTGATATGATATTTTTTTATAAAGCCAATTATTAAAAAAATATTTTTTAAAATAATAAAAGGGTTTTTCGAATTTACTGGTCCTAACAATACTTTTGTTCCATTTGCTTCAACATCCTTAATTTTACTACCTGAAGTAGTTAAAATATAAGATTCATAATTATTTGCTGTGAGATAGTTTGCAATATCAATACATCCCTGCTCTGCGCCTGATACATTTAAGTTGGGGATTACTTGTAATACTGATAATTTTGATTGCATAAAATTGCTCTAATAGTTAAATGCCATATAGTAAAATATTATGAATAATAAAATACATCATTTACAAGACGTAAACAATGAGATGCTTGCTTATTATTTTAATGATTTAAAATCAGATACAACTCTATTTTTTTTTGGTGGTTATAGTTCAGATATGACAGGAACAAAGGCAACGGCTTTAAGTCAATGGACAGAAACATTAAAAATAAATTATTTACGATTTGACTATTCTGGTCACGGTCAATCATCAGGTGATTTTAGTAAAGGAACACTATCAAAATGGCTGGGCGAAGCACAATTTTTTTTTGAAAAATTTAAATCAAAAAAAAATATTGTTATAGGGTCCAGTATGGGTGGGTGGATTGCTTTATTGACAGCAATAAACAATAAAGATGTTGATGGACTAATAGGCATCGCTTCTGCTCCAGATTTTACAAAAAATGAATGGGATAGACTTTCTGAAAAAGAAAAGGAAGACTTTAAAACAAATGGTTCAGTTTTATTTCCTGATGATGATTATGGAGATTATGAAGTTTTTTATGAATTTGTTAAAGACGGTTTTCAACATGAAATACTTGATAAAGAAATTGAAATTTTTTGTCCGGTTAGACTTTTACATGGAAAACTTGATAAGGTAATAGATTATAATGTTTCTAAAAAAGTTATTGAACAATTATCTGGTAAGAATAAATCTCTTACCATAATTGATGATGGTGATCATAACTTATCGAGAAAACAAGACTTAGAAATTTTATTCAAGACAATAAAAGAGCTTCTTTGATTTTATGTCTAAAAGTTTTTCATCTGAATTTAATAACTACAGTTTATTAGTTTTTTTAGGAGCAGTATGGGCAGCATCATTTGTAGCTATTAAATCTTCAAACGAAATTTTTAATCCTATTGAAGTTGGATTCTATAGAACTCTAATAGGTTCTCTTTTTTTATTTTGTGCTGTAAAACTGAGAAAAGGATCAATAAATATATTTAGCGAGAATACTAAAACATATAGTATTGTTGGTTTCTTAAATGCGTCAGTTCCATTTACTCTCCTACCTTATGGCCTAATATCTCTTCCAAGTAATATTGGAGTAATAATTTTATCTGCAAATCCATTTTTAGCATTGGTTCTGGCTCATTATTTTACTTTAGATGAAAAGCTCTCTACTAGAAAAGTAATAGGAAGTATAATCGGTTTTTCTGGAGTTATATTTGCAGTTGGGGTTGAGGTTTTTGTCAGCGATATAGACTCGTTAATTGCTGCACTTGCAATCTATATTGGCGCGTCAAGTTATGTTGTATCTAATTTGATAATAAGAAAAATTTCTGATTTACCATCAGATATGGTTACTATGAATACATTATTTTGGGGAACAATATGGCTGGTTCCACTTATGCTCCTGTTTGGAAATTTTTATATTATAGATTTTAAATGGATACCTTTTCTCTCATTATTGTATCTAGGAATTATACCAACCGGCTTTGCATTTAGTTTAAGACAAGTCCTGATCAGAAATGCAGGGTCAACTTTCATGATGCAAGTAGGATATATAATACCTGTTTTTGGTGTATTTTATGGATGGCTCTTACTCGGAGAAAAAGTGGGCTATTCACTGATAATTTCGGTGATACTAGTAATCACTGGAATAGGTATTAGTCGTATCCAAGTAAATAAAAAAAAATAGTTTAATTTAGCTTAGCCAGTAAGTAAAAAAAATAAGACTTGCAACAATAACTAAGAAAGATATTTGAGTTTTGGTATTTAAATAAAAAGGCTGCTGTGGTCGAGACTTGCCATATTTATTATCTAAAACTTCATTTGCTGTTGTTGTTTTTTCACTAAATAAACCTAGTCTTCCTATTTGTAAGTAGCGCTCTTGCCTAGAATGTTTTAGCTCATTACCATGTTGATTTGAAAGAATATTTAAACAGTTTTCAATAGCGTCTCCAGTATTATTAATAGCAATTGAATGATGCCTGTGAGCTCCACCGATTGGCTCGGGAATAATTTTATCGATAACATCAATTTTTAACATATCCGCAGCAGTAAGCTTGAGGGCCTCAGCTGCTTCAGCCGTTTTGGAGGTATCCTTCCACAGAATAGATGAACAGCCCTCAGGTGAAATCACAGAATAAACGGAATTTTCAAGCATCAAAACATTATTTCCTGTTCCAATAGCAACTGCACCACCTGACCCACCTTCTCCAATAATAACTACTACAATAGGTACACCAAGGGATAAGCAGCATTCTGTAGTTCTTGCAATAGCTTCTGACTGACCCCTTTGTTCAGCACCTAATCCCGAATAAGCGCCAGGAGTATCCACGAAAGAAATTACCGGAATATCAAAATGTTCCGCAAGTTTCATAAGTCGTTGAGCCTTTCTATACCCTTCTGGTTTAGGCATTCCAAAATTATGCTCAATTCTAGAATATGTATCATGCCCTTTTTCATGTCCCATGACTAGAACTGACTGACCTCTAAATTTACCAAATCCACCGATAATCGCTTTATCTTCTGAAAAAGTTCTATCACCAGATAAAGGGTAAAAGTCAGTTATAAGATTATCAATATAGTCTTGTGTCTTAGGTCTCTGAGGGTGTCTAGAAATTTGAGTTCTTTGCCATGGAGTAATGCTTGAAAAAATTTTCTCGTATGAAGAATTTATTTGATTTTCAATTTCTTGTATTTCGTCAACTAAAAGATCAGAGGGATTACTCTCATTTAAACTTTTTAATTCTAGAATTCGTGAATCTAATGATTCTATTGGCTTTTCAAAATCTAAATATGTATTCATAGATTTAATTACGCCATTTAGCTTTGTGACTCAATTAATTCAGTTTGCGTGATAATTTGTTCAGCTTGTCTAACTGATGCCGCATCAATTAATTTTCCGTTCAATGTAGCAGCTCCAGCGCCTGACTCTTGAGCTGCCTTCATAGCTTTTAGAATTTCCCTAGCTTTTGTTACTTCAGCTTCGGGTAAAGTGAATACCTCATTCGCTAAATCTACTTGACTTGGATGTATTGCCCATTTTCCTTCACAGCCTAAAATTGCTGTTCTTTTAGCATGAGCAATAAAACCATCTGGATCTGAGAAATCACCAAAAGGACCGTCTATGATTCTTAAGCCATGTGCGCGACCAATAGTTGTCATTTTAGAAACTGGATAATGCCATAAATCATTCCAATGCTTCTCTCTTTTACCTTCTATTTCATCAGTTAGAGTAACATAATCTACATTTGGTCCACCAATATTGGTTGTCCGCATTCGGACAGAAGCTGCATAATCTGCATAGCCAAAATGTAAAGACTCTATTCTTTTACTACCAGTAATTATATTATCTAAATTCGTAATACCCAATGACGTTTCAACAATTAATTCAAAACCAATTTTTTTCTTTCTTTCAATTTTATTTTCAATTTGCGTAACAAGCATATCAATTGCATAGCAATCCTCTGGAACACCAACTTTTGGAATCATTATAAGATCAAGTCTTTCACCAGCATTTTCCATAACGTCTATTACATCTCGATAACAGTAACTTGTATCAAGGCCATTAATTCTTATCGAAATTGTCTTTTTACCAAAATCGAAATTATTAAGGGCTTCAATAATATTTTTTTTAGCTTGATCCTTGTCTTGAGGTGCAACTGCATCCTCTAAATCAATACAAATTACATCAGCATTACTGCTAACAGCTTTTCCGAAAAGCTCTGGCTTAGATCCAGGCACAAATAATTCTGATCTATTTAATCTAGTTCTTACTGTCTTTAACTCTGAAAAACTCATAATTTATGTTGATTATCATTTAAGGTTTAAAATATCAAGTAAATATAAATGTCAGTTAATTTCAATTTTTGATAAAGGGTGGTTATCTGAAACTATTTTTTTTAGCCTATCTTTAAGAACATGGGTATAAATCTGAGTAGTGGATATATCAGCATGGCCAAGCATTTGCTGCAATGCTCTTAAATCAACTCCATTAGCAAGAAGGTGAGTTGCAAATGCGTGTCTCAATTTATGCGGACTAACATTAAAATTATTTAAACTAATCTTCTCACATAAATTATTTAAAAGTTGATTAAAACGCTGACGTGTAATGTGCCCACTTGATGACTGCTTAGATGGGAAAAGCCATTTTGACTCAGAATTGTTCACTAAAAATTTACTTCTTACCTCTAAAAATTTTCTTATTTTATCTTCTGTATTTTCACTTATTGGCACTAATCTCTCTTTATTTCCTTTTCCTTGTATTAAAAGAAAGTTTTTTTCTGCGTAAATTGATGACAATTTCATTTCAACAAGTTCTGAAATTCTTATTCCTGTAGCATATAGAATTTCAATCATTGTATTTAATCGAATTCCATTGATGGTTTTATCTTCGCGAGATTTATGAATCAATTTATCCACCTGAGAAATTGATAGAATTTTTGGCAACTTTTTAAGTTGCTTCGGTAGCTCTATTTCTTGAATCGGATTTTTTTTAATAATTTTTTCTTCAAGCAAAAAAATAAAAAAATGACTTAGTGCGGACAACTTTCTTGAGATTGTAGATTTCTCAAATCCTTGATTAGTAAATTTAGATATATACAGTTCAACGTCTTTTGATATTACTTCACTTAATTTTTTTCTTTTTGTTTCAATATATTTTAAAAATTGTAGTATGTCATTTTTGTAGGAAACTCTGGTATTAGTCGCTAAACCTTTTTCAGACGCTAAAACTTCAATAAAATTTTCAAGTATGAGGATATCTTTCACTCTTATTAAATTAAATTATTTGCAAAATATTCAAATAAAAATTCATTCGTATATATTGGGTTAATTGTTTCTAGAGTTTGAATAATTGAGAATAATGCGTAAACGTCCTTTGAATGCTCATTATTATTACCATATATAATACTTAACAATAAAATTGCTTCGCCAACACTTATATCCTTAATTCGATTCAGATATTCTACGAATTTTATATTTATTGTAATTCCAGAAGTTCTATTCATATCATTTGGTGATTTCCAAAATTCTAAAAATTTATTTTCTTGTCTCATTGAGAAAAATTTAGCAATAAGATTTTTATCTAAAACACTTAATCCGTCTAAACTTAAATAAGTTTCTGCATTATTTAGAACACTCGAAGTCACCTCTTCGTTAGAATTCTTTAAAAATAGATAGAATTTTATTTTTTTTATTATTTCTTTCGACTCTTTATCAAATGTAAGGATATCTAGCCACTCTTCACATTTTCCTAAGTCGTTATTAATCAACAAAATAATACAGATTGGCAATACTTCATTCCTATTAATCTGCTTAGGAGTAATGATTTTGGCTTTATCATACACTAAACTTGCGCTGTTTAAGAGCAGCTCTTGTGAGCCCATTTCATTAACATAAATGCTAAGTAGCTTTGGAAGTTTACTTTGATCTGATGTGCTCCTAATTAAATTATAAATTCCAATTCTTTTTTTCATAGAGGATTCCATATTTAAATAATCAACTGATGTATTGAAATTTAATCCAGTAAAATACTGCTTGTATAAATCACCAAGAGACTGGTCATCTAATGCGCTCATAGATAATAAATTTTCCGCTAGCATTACTTTCTTATCCTCTGATTTTATACCTGAATAAATAAAAAATAATTGTAATTCATAAGATGAGTTTTCATCAATCAGCTCAGAAAAATCAACTCCTAGATTTGAGATTAAATTAATTTTCTTAATATCAAGGCGCTCAATCTTTTTTAAATCAATTGGAGTGTTATTTATATATGAATAGAAAATATAGATTAAATCTTTATCGGCTATATTTTCTTCAGCTAGCAGGGAAATCATTAAATCTAGAGCAGGTAGATTATTAGACATAGCTTTACAAAATGAAGCAATTTCTAACTTGAATTTATTATCAGAGATTTGATTCTCTAATTTACAAATTGTTTTATAATCTCCTTTTATTAATTTCGAATTGAAATATTTCATAAGAATATCGTCATTTAATTCATCCTTGGGAATCAAATTAAAGAGAGTCTCAATTTGTTTGAAGTTGGCTGCTTTTTCTAAATAACTGATTTTTAAATCAAAGAAAATTTTTTCATTATTATTTTTCTGTATAGGCGGATTTGAAATAGTAAGTAAAGACTTATTTACTAACTTTTTTAAAAAAGTATTTCTCGTGTCTGATGGCAACTCATTTAGCAAATATTCAATTTGTTTAAAATTGGAATTTTTCCATAAGCTTATGGGAAAGCCACCATTTGACTCATCATAAATTCCAATGCTATCTAGACTTGAAACATTAATACTGCTTTGGTTAATTTCTTTTTTTGAATTATTTGAAATGTTCGTTAAAGATGAATTTGACGAATTTAAATCCTCTTTATTATCTTCATCATTACCTAATAGAGAATTGTTTTCCCATAAATTTAGGGGTTTTTTATCATTTTGATCGGCATAAGTAAGATTAATTGAAAATATTATAATTACCGATACTACTAAAGCGTTAAATATGTATAATGAGGCACTATTTCTAATGAAATTTTTTTTAATATCTTTCATATCGCCCCTTTGTAACAGATTAAACTAACGCTGTGAAATTTTATCACATTTAATATTACAAAAATGTCGAAATTTAGATGAAGAATAGTACACCAAATATTGTTTTATTAGGGCATATGGGCTCAGGTAAGTCAACAATTGGAAAAAGTTTAGCCAAAAAACTATCCATTGGTTTTCTTGATACTGACCAAGAAATTGAAAATTTTATGAATATGAAAATAAGTGATATTTTTGTAAATCACGGTGAGAACAAATTTAGAGAGATTGAAGAAGATGTAATTAGGAAAGTATTTAACACAAATAATAAAAAAGTAATCGCACTTGGCGGCGGTTCATTTGAGAATAAAAATATAAGGAATATAGTTAAAGAAAAAAATATAAGTATATGGCTGAAATGTAATATTAATCTTTTAGTAGAAAGACTAAAAAAAAATAAAAATCGTCCACTACTTATTGGGAAGAATATTAAATCTGAAATAATGAATCTTAATAAAATACGAAAAGCTAATTATGAAAAAGCAGATTTTCATTATGATGTTTCTAAAAAGCAAAAAAGAATTATTATAAAAGATATTATTGAATTTATAAAAAGTAACGTATGAAAAACAAAAAATTAAATATATCAACTGCAAATAAAAATTATCCAATTGTAATTGGGTCAAATATATTTACAAATTTTTATAAAAATATTTCCTCTTATATTAAAAATAATAAAGTTTTTATTATTACTGACAAAAATATAAATGGTCTCTATCAAAAAGATTTAAAGAAAATAAAAAAGAATAAAAATTTAGATTTAGAGATTATTGTAATTGGTACTGGTGAAAAACAAAAAAATATAAGAAATATAAGTTCAATATGTGATATTTTATTGAAAAAAAATATTTCAAGAGATGACACTATTATTGCATTGGGTGGAGGGGTTATCGGAGATATTACTGGTTTTGTGGCTAGTATTATTTTAAGAGGAGTTAACTTTATTCAGATACCAACAACCTTATTAGCGCAGGTAGACTCTTCTGTTGGAGGAAAAACAGGGATTAATTCAGGATATGGTAAAAATTTAATTGGTAGCTTTTACCAGCCATCACTAGTTTTAATTGATATTAATTTTTTAACTAAATTAAATAATAGAGAAATGATTGCAGGCTATGCTGAAATCTTCAAATATGGCTTAATTTTTGATGCTAAATTCCTTAATTGGCTTGTTAAAAATGGAAAAAAAATAATGAATAGAAATAAGGAGTCATTGATTCATGCAATATATCAGAGCTGTAAATGTAAAGCTGAAATCGTAACTCTTGATGAAAAGGAGAGTAGCGTAAGAGCTTTATTAAACTTTGGGCATACCTTTGGCCATGTAATAGAACAATCAAATTCCTATAAAACTAATATAAATCATGGAGAAGCAGTAGCTATGGGGATGGTTATGGCATTAAAACTATCATCATTAATCAATTCAATATCAATGAATGATCTAAATAAAGTAATTAGCCATTTTAAATCACTTAAATTACCCACTCAGATACCTGCTGCTCTTAAAAGAAAACTTTCAGTAAGTAAATTTATTAGAACAATGAAAAACGATAAAAAAGTAAAAAATAATAAAATAAATTTAATTTTGCTTAAAAAAATTGGCAAAGCTTATCAAACCAACAAATTTGATTCTCATTTACTTAAAACTGTTATAAAAGAGTCTATTACTTAACAATGTTTTTTGAATTAATAATACTTTTTTTCTCAATTCTTTTACTTCTCATTCTCTCAGGTTTTTTTTCTGGATCTGAGACCGCTTTGACTGCAAGTACAAGAAGTCGTTTAACCGGCCTTAGTAATAAAGGACATAAGAATGCTAAAACAGCGATTGAGCTATTAAATAAGAAAGAGTCTCTTATTGGAGCAATTCTTTTAGGAAATAATTTAGTTAATATTTTAGCTTCAGCTTTAGCAACAAGTCTTGCAATTAAGATTTTTGGTGACACTGGTGTAGCATATGCTGTAGTCATAATGACGGCATTAATTGTAATATTTGCAGAAATACTTCCAAAAACTTATGCTTTAACTAATTCTGAAAAACTTGCTCTCACTGTTAGTCCTATTTTTAGACCAATTGTCTATCTCTTATGGCCAGTAACTTGGATGATGGAAAAAATAGTTTTCTTCATTTTAAGTATCTTCAATATTAGACTTGAAAAAAATATGAGAGTTCTGTCAGTAGAAGATGAAATTAGAGGTACCCTTGACCTTCATCATAAAGAAGGTAGGCTTTATAAATCTGACAAAGATATGGTTACAGGTGTTCTTGATTTAGCTCAAGTAACTGTAGAAGATGTCATGGTGCACAGAAGTAATATGTTTACAGTCAACATAGATGATGATCCTAAAAAAATTATTAATTCAGTTATCAATAGTTCATTTACCAGAATACCTGTTTGGCAAAATAATGATGAAAATATAATTGGAATTATCCACTCGAAACATTTGCTTAAAATAATGAGTCAAAATAAAGACATAACTCGATCTGATATGATGCATTCTTTAATCAAGCCATTATTCATTCCTGAAACTACAACTTTGAAAGAACAACTGAAGATGCACCTAAATACCAAAAAAAAATTAGCAATTGTTGTTGATGAGTATGGCGTTCTCATGGGAATGATAAGTTTGGAAGATATAATGGAAGAAATAGTAGGCGATATTACAGATGAAATTGATGAAGGTCTTACAAGCGTAATTAAGAATGAAGATGGAACTCTAACTATAAACGGAAGCACAGAAATAAGAGATATTAACAGAATTTATAATTGGAATTTACCTGAAGAAGAAGCAAATACTCTTTCTGGTCTTATAGTTCATGAGTCAAGATCATTTCCATCTGAAGGCCAGGTTTTTAATTATTATGGCTTTATTTTTGAAATACTAGAAGTAAAGAATAATTTGATAAACAAAATCAAAGTTTCATCATTTAACTAATTATACTCTTCTGGAGTATATAATTTTAATCTAATTGAGTGCAAATTATCACGAATTTCACTATGGAGTATCTTATGAATCTTTCGCTCTCTTTCAATTTTGGACATGCTTTCAAAATCTTTTGAAACAATTAATATAGTAATATGTGAGATATCTCCTCTTGCACCATTATCATAATGATTTTTATGCTGGTTTGAAAAATCTATAATCTCTATTAATTTTGTGTTTAGATTTGAATTTATTTTTGAATTAATAGTTTCTTTGATATTCATTTGATATAAATAATTAAAATTAGATTATCATAAGAAAAAAAGAATGAAAGAAAATCAATGTCATATAGATGGTTGTAAAAATCATGCAGAGTATAAGGCGCCATTATCACCTGATAAACTGGATACTTATATTTGGTTTTGTTATGACCACATCAAAGAGTACAATAAAAAGTGGAATTATTTCTCTAATATGTCAGCTGACCAGATTGAGGAATTCATTGAAAACGATGTCATAGGTCATCGTAAAACGAAAAAAATTGGAACATATAGTGCTGATTATGTTGAAAAAGTTGAAAAAATCATGGATTCTTTAAATTCATCTTATTTAGGTGTTGATAAAAATAATCTAAACCCTAATTTGTATAGCTCAAAGTACCTAAATGCTTTAGCGGTACTTGGAATAAACGATAAAAATGCTTCAATTGAGGAGATAAAATCAAGTTTTAAAAAAATAGTAAAAGAACTTCATCCAGATACTGTTGGCAATGATAAAGATAAAACTGAAAAACTTACAAAAGTTCTAGACTCATACAAAACATTAAAGGAATACTATGGACAATTTAAACGACCAATTAATAAATAAACCAGATATTTCAATCTCGGTTAATCAAGCTTTTGGGATAGATACCGACCTTCATGTTGATGGCTTCTCAGAAAAAAGTGAACATGTTCCAGACATAGATAGTAACTATTCTTTTGATAAATCTACAACAATGGCAATCCTTGCAGGTTTTAAATATAACCGTAGAGTAATGATACAAGGTCTTCACGGAACAGGTAAGTCAACTCATATTGAGCAGGTTGCAGCAAGATTAAACTGGCCTTGCATTAGAATAAATTTAGATAGTCATGTTAGTCGAATTGATCTTATTGGAAAAGATGCGATAGTTCTTAAAGATGGAAAGCAGGTAACAGAATTTCAAAATGGAATTCTACCTTGGTCACTTCAAAATCCAACTGCTTTAGTATTTGATGAATATGATGCTGGAAGACCGGATGTAATGTTTGTTATTCAAAGAGTCTTAGAAACAGATGGAAAATTTACTTTACTGGATAAAAATACTGTTATTCGTCCAAACCCTCATTTTAGGTTATTTGCAACCACTAACACAATAGGACTTGGAGATACTACCGGACTTTATCATGGAACTCAGCAAATAAATCAAGGACAGATGGATAGATGGAACATAGTAACGACTCTAAATTATTTAGAGCTTGAAAAAGAGAAAATTATTATTGAAAGTAAAGTTCCAGCTTTTGCTGAAAAAGAAAAATCTGAAGTATTAGATTTAATGATTCGAGTTGCTGACCTAACGAGAAAAGGCTTAGCAAATGGTGATATATCTACTGTAATGAGCCCAAGAACAGTCTTAACCTGGGCTGAAAATGCTGAAATATTTGATTTTGATTATAACTTAAGTTTTAAGCTTACATTTTTAAACAAGTGTGATGAAAGTGAAAGACCAATAATTTCTGAATACTATCAAAGATGCTTTGGAGAGGAAGTTGGAGATACACAGTCATTAATTAATTTAAAATAGTGAAAGAAGATCTCATCACAGAATTTAAGAAAGCAATTACTTCAACAGTTAAAGCCATTGCTAACAATAAAGATATCGAAGTTGTATTTGATAATAATGCCTTTAAGTCGGAAAACACCATCGTCCTTCCAAAAATAGATAATGAAAGCGATCTAGAATACTTATCTTCAATAAGGGGCAACGCTGATAATCAGGCATTAATGCATCGCTTCCATGACAAAGAAACTTTTGAGTTAATGTCACCTTCAGGCCACAAAAATAAAGAAATTTATGAAGTCCTTGAAAATACACGTATACAAATACTTGGCAGCAAAATTATGCGTGGAGTTAAATCCAACTTATATTCACTATATGAAAAAAAGTGTGATGAAAATAATTTGTTCAAGGCCAATGAACAGTCAGATATTGATGTTCAAAATGCACTTGATTTCTATCTAAGAAAACTTGCCGGACAAAACCTTGCACCGGATTCAAAAAATAAAGCTATTTCCATGTGGCATAAATGGTTTGAAAAAAAGATTGGCAATTCATCAAAAAATTTAATTAATTCTATTGATAATCAAGTTGAATTTGCGAAAGCTGTTAATCAAATTATTGAAGAGTTGAATTATTATGATCAAAAAGATGAAAAAAGTGAATCAAACAATGAGGATGAAAAAAATAACAATATTGATGAACTAGAAAATAATGAAACAAATGAAATGGAAAACCAAACTTCTTTAGAACAAGATGAAACCACGGAAAGTGATCAAGAAGTAAGCCTTGAAGAAACAGAGGTTGCTTTTGATAAAGACGATGATCAAGACTTGTCAGATAGTGATGATGGAAATTCAGAAAATACAACTCCTCAATATAAAAATAGTCTAAGTTATGAAGAAATATTTAATGATTATCAAAAATATTCTGAGGAATTTGATGAAATTATTACTGCTAATATTTTGTGTGAAGATGAAGAATTAAATAGACTAAGAAATTACCTGGATCAGCAACTTAAATCATTTCAGACGATAATCTCAAGATTAGCAAATCGATTGCAAAGAAAGCTACTTGCTAAGCAAAATAGAAGTTGGAATTTTGATCTTGAAGAGGGTCTCTTAGATACATCAAGATTAACAAGGGTTATAATGGATCCGATGTATTCTCTTTCATTTAAAAAAGAGAAAGATACGGATTTTAAAGATACAGTCGTTTCATTGCTTATTGATAATTCAGGATCTATGAGAGGTAGGCCCATAACTGTTGCTGCAATGAGTGCTGATATTCTAGCAAGAACTCTAGAAAGATGTGGTGTGAAGGTTGAAATTCTTGGTTTCACTACAAAAGCATGGAAAGGTGGAAAAAGTAGAGAGCACTGGATGCAAAATAATAAACCACCTGCACCCGGAAGACTAAATGATTTGAGACATATAATCTACAAAGCAGCTGATGAACCATGGAGAAGAGCAAAAAAAAATTTAGGGCTGATGATGCGTGAAGGGCTTTTAAAAGAAAATATTGATGGTGAGGCACTATTATGGGCCCATAAAAGACTACAATCAAGATACGAAGCAAGAAAAATTTTAATGGTTATTTCTGATGGTGCTCCTGTTGATGATAGTACTCTTTCAGTAAATTCTGGAAATTATTTAGAAAAACACTTAAGAGGTGTGATTAGCTGGATTGAAAGTAAGTCTAATATTCAGTTGTTAGCTGTTGGTATTGGCCATGATGTAACAAGGTATTATAAAAGAGCTGTAACTATTGTTGACGCCGAACAGCTTGCCGATGTTATGACTGAGCAATTAGTTGACTTATTTGAAGAAGATGAAAAAAAACAAAAAAGAACTATGAACTAGATTGATCTGATAGTTTCTTGATAGCTTTCTGATACTTTTTAGCTTTTGGAGAAAGTTCCTTAGACTTGGTTCTTATTAAAAATTCATCAATTCCACCATATTTACTTACAGTTCTTACCGATGAAGCCGCTACACTTAGCTTGAGGTTTTGGTTCAATATCTCACTTTTGAAAGTTACAGATTGAATATTAGGAATAAACTTACGTTTAGTTTTATTGTTAGCTTTACTAACATTATTACCAAATTGTACTTTTTTTCCAGTTAAATCACAGGCTCTTGTCATAGTGAATGTTTGATAATATCTAATGATTATATTGTCAACCTCTATATCTATTTCAAAAACTTTTCCAAAAAATGATCTGAAACGTCATATATGCTAATCTCTCCATCAATTACAGACTTGGTCATATTTATTAATTCAGAGTCTCTATCTACTTCTAAATTAAGTTTAGTCTGTATTTGATTTCTGATTTCTTCTTTTATCCAGTAACTTAACTGATTTTCTCTTCTCTCATGAAAAATTTTATGAGACTTATTGAATTCAATAATATTGTTAATTGTATCAATTACGCTATCCATACCATTTTGTTCAATTGAAGATACAAGCAAGACCTCCTTAGCCGCATGGTTGTCTTTTTTTGAATAAAAGCTTAATGCCGACTTATAATCCGAAGCAGTCTTTGATGCTTGTAACTTCAGATCGCCATCATTCTTATTTACAATAAAAATGTCTGCATACTCAGTTATACCTTTTTTTATTCCTTGTAATTCATCGCCTGAACCAGGTCCTACAATAAGTGTAAATATATCGACTAAGTTTGCCGCCATAGTTTCAGACTGTCCAACACCAACTGTCTCTATGAAAATAAAATCATATCCTGCTGCATCAAGTATAATTGACGCTTCTCGCGTACCATAAGATACCCCACCAAGAGATCCTTTTGATGGCGTAGAACGTATGAAGGTATTCTGACTTTTTGAAATTTCATTCATACGGGTTTTGTCACCAAGTATTGATCCACCTGTTAAGTTAGAAGAGGGATCAATAGCCAATATTGCAAGTTTGTAGTTTTTGTTAACAAGATATGATCCAAAGGACTCAATAAAAGTTGATTTTCCAACTCCTGGTGGCCCCGAAAATCCTACTCGAATAGAATGGCCTGGATGATTAATAAGACTTGAAATAAGTTTCTTACTTTCCTCTTTATCTTTTGGATTAGAGGATTCAACTAATGTTATAGCTTTTGCAATAGAGGCACGGTCATTATCTAAAACCTTTTTTACTAATTCCATTTTTACTGATTATTTTTTTTCGATATTAAATCAATTACTTTTTCTGCTGACTCAATAATGTTTGAACCTGGTCCAAAAATTGCTGAAATATTTTTTTCATATAAAAAATCATAATCTTGTTCTGGAATGATACCGCCAACAAAAACAATAATTTTATTTTCAGGATCTAGTTCTTTCAATGAATTCATTAATTCAGGCACTAAAGTTTTATGTCCGGCTGCTAATGTTGAAACTCCAATTGCATGCACATCGTTTTCGACAGCGTCTTTAGCAACATCTTTTGGAGATTGAAATAAAGGTCCCATGTCGATATCAAATCCAATATCTGCAAAAGAAGTGGCAACAATTTTAGCTCCTCTATCATGTCCATCTTGACCCATTTTAACTACAAGAACCCTTGGTCTTCTTCCGAATGATTTCTCAAAATTTTCAATTTTTTCAGTTACATGCATAAATTCCTCATTTCCTTCAAAATATTTTCCATATACTCCTGAAACACCAACAGAGGTTGCATAGTGGCGTCCAAAAACATTCTCCAATGCCTTTGAAACCTCACCAACCGTAGCCCTATTCTTGATTGCTTTAACTGCTGAATAAAGAAGATTCTTTCCGTTCTTAGCATCTTCCGTCAGTTCTTTTAATGATTTTTCAAGTTTTTCATTGTCTCTAGATTTCTTAAGTTTATTTATTTTTTTTATCTGATCTTCACGTACTTTTTCGTTATCTATGACCAATACATCTATTTTAGGCTCTTTAGGGTTTTGAAATTTATTTACTCCTACTACTACTCTGTCGCCAGAATCAATTTTTGCTTGCTTCTTAGTTGCAGACTCCTCAATTTTCAATTTTGGGACGCCTGCATTGACTGCCTTAGTCATACCTCCAAGTTCTTCTACTTCTTGAATTATATTCCATGCTTTTGCAGCTACTTCATCAGTAAGATTTTCAATAAAGTATGATCCTGCAAGGGGGTCTACAGTATTTGTAACACCTGTTTCATTTTGTAAGATCAGCTGAGTGTTTCTTGCAATTCTAGCAGAAAATTCTGTTGGCAAAGCTATTGCCTCGTCAAATGAATTTGTATGAAGGCTTTGAGTGCCTCCAAGAACAGCTGACAATGCTTCATAGGATGTACGTACAACATTGTTATACGGATCTTTTTCCGTTAGAGATACGCCTGAAGTTTGACAATGCGTTCTAAGTGTCAGAGACTTTTCATTTTTAGCGCCAAAATCTTTCATAATTTTATACCAAAGAGTCCTTGCCGCTCTTAATTTTGCAATTTCCATAAAAAAATCAGTACCAATTGCAAAGAAAAAAGAAAGTCTTGGTGCAAAATCATCAATATCTAGGCCTTTAGATAATGCTGCCCTAACGTATTCTATTCCATCGGCAAGTGTGTATGCAAGTTCAAGAACATTATCTGCACCGGCTTCCTGCATGTGGTAACCAGAAATTGAAATAGAATTAAATTTAGGCATTTCTTTTGAAGTATATTCGATAATGTCTGCGACTATTCTCATTGAAGGCTCAGGAGGATAAATATAAGTATTTCTAACCATAAATTCTTTTAAAATGTCATTTTGAATTGTTCCGGATAAATTTTTAGCTGAAACACCTTGTTCTTCACCAGCGACAATGAATGATGCAAGTATTGGTAAAACTGCTCCATTCATAGTCATTGAAACTGACATTTGATCAAGTGGAATACCATCAAATAAAATTTTCATATCTTCAACGGAGTCTATTGCAACACCTGCTTTGCCTACATCACCCATGACCATTTCATCATCAGAGTCATAACCTCTGTGAGTTGGTAAATCAAAAGCAACTGAGAGACCCTTCTGCCCCGCTTCTAAATTTTTACGATAAAAATTATTGGATTCTTCGGCAGTAGAAAATCCGGCATACTGCCTGATAGTCCATGGTCTATTAACATACATTGATGCCTTAGGTCCTCTAGTATAGGGGCCATAGCCAGGTAAAGATCCTACTTCAACAAATTTCAAGTTCTTGATGTCATCTTCAATATATAAAGGCTTAATATTAATATCTTCGTCAGTACTAATTATAAATTCATCAGCATTTGAAACCTTAGTTTCAGTCTCAAATTTCTTTTTCCAGCCAGATATCTTATTATTTTTATTACTTTTTTTATCCATTAAAGTGACTTTTCAATTAATTATTAGATGTTATATATAACCTATTAAAAATAATAAAATATTAGAATATTCTAAGAACATCAGATGTTAGTGATTCGGACTTATTCTCTACACCTTTTGTTCTAAAACCAATACAACATATTGTACTCAATTTATAATAAGCAACAATAAATTTATGTTCGAAAAATTAAAATCAGCGTTTAGCACAAAAGTAGAGTCGGAGAAGTCATCATTCGATACCCTAAAGATTTCAATATCTGCACTTTTAATTCAAACGGCTGTTTATGATGGAGTTTTTGATGATATTGAAAGAGATAAAATTAAGTCACTTTTAAAAAAATATTTCAATCTGACAGATGAAAAGCTTGAAGAATTATTTTTACTTTCCTTAAAGATAAATGATGACTCAAATGATATTCAACAATTCACAAGAAAACTAAATGAAAATTTAGATTATAATGAAAAATTAGAAATTATTGAGATGATGTGGAAAATTATAATTGCAGATGGACGTATTGATGATTATGAAAACAGTTTAATTAGAAAAATATCTGGACTTTTATATGTTAAAGACTCAGACGTAGGGAATATCAAAAATAAAACCTAATGACATATCTTGTTAATGAAAATTGTATTAAGTGTAAACTCACAGACTGTGTTGAAGTTTGTCCAGTAGACTGTTTTTATGAAGGCAATAATATGTTGGTCATTAACCCCGATGAATGTATCGATTGTGGAGTATGTGAACCTGAATGTCCTGTGGACGCTATTATTTCTGATACTGAAGATGAAGATGGTAGATGGACAGAAATCAATAAAAAATATTCTGAAGAATGGCCAAATATAAATGAAAAAAAAGATCCCTTACCAGACTCGGATAAGTATGAAAATATAAAAGACAAATTTAATAAATATTTTAGTGAAAATTTATAAAAATAAAGGAAATTGTTATGAAAAAAAAATCAATAAAGAAGAAATCTACACCAGTTAAGAAAAAAATAGCAACTAAGAAAAAGACTGTTCCAAAAAAGAAAAAAGAAATTATTAAAAAAAAGAAAAAAGTAGCGGTTAAAAAAGAACCTACTGTTGTCAAAAAAAAGAAAGAAATTAAAAAAAATAAGAATACTAAAGAAAATACATCTTTAAAGAAAAAAGTTTCGAAGCAACCTAAGAATGCGAAACTTCCTATAGCATCAAAGCCGTCAGAAAAAAAAGTTAATAACCGCTTAATCAACCCGGCTCATTATCAAGCTAAGAAAGTAAAAAAAGTTCTAGAGATAAAAGCAATTAAGGAAAAAAAAGTAAAAAAAATATTTAACACAAAAGATTTTGTTGTTTACCCAACTCATGGTGTTGGATGTGTTATTGATATAGAAAAAAGGGAAGTTGTAGGTCAAAATCTTGAAATGTATGTAATTGAATTTGTCAGAGACAAGCTGGTACTTCGTGTTCCAGTTGAAAAAGCTAAAGCCCTAAATCTTCGTAAGGTATCTAAGCCATCCAAAATTCAATCAGTCATGAAAATACTTGCACAAAAAGCTAGAATTAAAAGAACAATGTGGAGCCGAAGAGCACAAGAGTATGATCAAAAAATAAACTCTGGTGATATTGAACAAATTGCAGAGGTTGTTAGAGATTTGAATAGAGCAAATAATCAGATTGAACAATCTTATAGTGAGAGACAACTATTTGAACTAGCATACGACCGATTCTTAAGAGAAGTTATGGCGGGTCTAAATATACCTGAAGAGAATGCTATAAAAAAAGTAGATAAGGTACTTGGCCGAGATAAGATAAAAAAAGCGCCCTTAGCTATTTAACTAAGGACGCAAAAAAAAAGCATTAATAATATTAATGCTTACTATCTTTTTTTTCTTTTAGCGGCTTTTTTCTTTTTCTTAGGAGCTGCCTTTTTTCTTTTAGGAGCTGCCTTTTTTTTCTTAGCGGCTTTTTTCTTTTTCTTAGGAGCTGCTTTTCTTTTAGCTTTTCTCCTAGGAGCTGCTTTCTTCTTAGCGGCTTTTTTCTTTTTCTTAGGAGCTGCTTTTCTTTTTTTAGGCGCAGCTTTTTTCTTTGCTTTTTTCTTTGCTTTAGCAAAGATTATTTTTAGTTCCTCCATATTTTTCTCCCCGCATTTGCGTTTAGTTAGAGGTTAGTAGATAGAATCAAATTGATTCGTTCTGATACAATTTTTAACTTTTTATTAAAAACTGTCAATTTTTGGCAAATTTTCAAAATAAAATTAAAAAAATGAAAATTTTTTAAATTATAATTAAATATTAGTTTATTTTGTTAACTTGTTATGTTTATTAGTTTTTTTTTTAAAAAAAAATAATGCTTCTTTTTATTTTTTTTAATAATTAAAAAAATTAATTAATTTTTTTTTAATGCAAAATTATTTTTTTTGCGCTCGTAGCTCAGTTGGATAGAGCACAGGATTCCTAATCCTGGGGTCGGATGTTCGAATCATCTCGAGCGCACCATAATTTATGCAACATGATCACCATTTTTTGCATCACTTCTTGCAGATATAAGCTTAACTTCATTTGCCTCATCGATAGAACCTAAAATTAAAACCTCAGAAATAACTCCAGCAATATTTTTCTTTTCAAAGTTACAAACAGCTATAATTTTTTTATTTATAAGTTCTTTCTCTGAGTAATTTGTTATTTGTGCAGAACTCTGTTTAATGCCTATTTCTGATCCAAAATCTATTTTTAGAACATATGCAGGTTTTCTAGCTTTTTGATTAATTGAAACTTCAAGTATTGTTCCAACTCTCATATCTATTTTAAGAAAATCATCAAACTTGATTATACTTTTTGTCATTTTAATTTCTTGTAGAGCATTAATGCTCTATCTCTTGCTTCACTATGATCTATCATAGGGCATGGATATGTTTTTCCCAGTTCAATATTATATTTTTTAAGATCTAATGCGCTTAACTTCCATGGAGAATGAATAAATTTGGAGGGTAAATCTCTCAGCTCAGGAACCCACTTTTTAATATAAATTCCATCTTTATCGAATCTATCACTTTGAAGAGATGGATTAAAAATTCTAAAATATGGTGCAGCATCTGTACCACTGCCAGCAACCCATTGCCATCCTGCAGAATTATTGGCAATATCATGATCAAATAAAGTTTCTTCAAACCATTTTTTGCCTAATCTCCAATCGATAAGTAAATCCTTTACTAAAAATGATGCAGTTATCATTCTTACTCTGTTGTGCATGTAGCCTGTTTGATATAGTTCTCTCATACCAGCATCAACAATTGGGAAACCAGTTTGACCATGTTTCCATAGATTAAAATTCTTATTGTTGGAGTCCCATTTAAACTCGTCAAACTTTTTATTAAAATTTTTAGATGGCAGTTTTGGAAAGTTATATAAAATATTGTAAGAGAATTCTCTCCAACCAATTTGTGACGTAAATTTATTATAATCATCCTTGACTATTTTTTTTCTATTTTTAATCAAATGAAACATTACTTCATTTACTGATAGTTCCCCACGAGCAAAATACATTGAAAATTTTGATGTAGCATCTTTATTGGGAAAATCTCTATTTACTGAGTAGTTTTTAATTACTCTTCCAAGTTCCTTGAGTTTTAACCGTGCTGCATTTTCTCCAGGAGTAAAGTAATTAAATAGCTTATTAGCCCATGCTGGATTATTTATCACTAAATCTCTATGATTATTTAGTGAATTATCTTTAAAGCTATGAATTTCTTTTGGTGGCTTTAAAGGTTTACGAATAGAAAGTTTTGTTAAACAGTTTTTCCAAAATGGTGTGTAGACCTTAAAATATGATCCTGAGTTATTTTTTATACTTTCTGGATCAAATAAAAGATTAGAATTAAATATGTTAAAATTAATTTGACCTGCAAAATGATTCTTTATTAAATTATCTTTCTTTTTTATTACAGGATCAAAAATTTCATTAATATATACTTCAGTAATACCAAATTTTTTATGTAATTCACTTAATTGCTTTTTTGGATCACAATCATAATATTGTATATCTATGCCATAATTTTTTTTGTATTTCTCACTGATTTCAATAAAACTATTAATGTTCCAAATTCCTTCAGCTGAGTTTCTTTTTTTTTCTAAGTAATCAGAAAAATAAACCAAAATAACCTTCTTTTTATCCTTAACTGCCTCTGTTAAAGCGATATTATCGTAAAACCTTAAATCTTCCCTTAACCAGTAAATGACAGGCTTTAAACCATTAATCATATTTATTTGAATCTATTATATTTTTTTACTTTATTTTAATTACCTATGTCACATTGGCAATTTTTAAAGTCGGATTTTGTTTCTTTTCGATGGAATATCTTACACTTATCTGTAGTAATTCGCACATGACTAACTTTGATGATTTAAACGATACAAAAAGTTTTATTAAGCAAGCTATGTCTATCCCTCTTTTAGAGGAGCAGGACGAGAAGTCTCTTGCAAAAAAATGGCTAACAAAAAGAGATGAGAAAGCACTGCATAAGCTAACTCAGTCTCACATAAGGTTAGTAATAGCTTTTGCTATGAAATATAAAAATTACGGACTTAATATCAGTGATTTAATCCAGGAAGGCAATATTGGCCTTATGAAGGCTGCTGAAAGATTTGAAATTTCTAAAGATGTTAGATTTTCGACTTATGCTGGTTGGTGGATCAGAGCTGCAATTCAAGATTTTGTGCTTAAAAACTGGTCTCTTGTTCGAATTGCATCAACATCAAAACAAAAGAGCTTATTTTTTAACCTAAGAAAACTAAAGCAGAAAATAAAAAGCACAGAAAATGGAACCATTGATTATCAAACAGCCCATGGACTTGCGCAGAGCCTAGATATTTCTACATCTGATGTAATAAAGATGGATAACCGATTATCTCAAAATGATAGTTCGCTCAATCATAAAATAAGTGATGATGGTGAAGATGAGTTTTTAAGTTTGATTGAAGATGAGGATGCAAGACCTGATGAAAAAATCTTTAACAAAGATGAAGTTAATTTTAAAAAAAAATTAATTAATCATGCCCTTGAAATTCTTGATGATCGTGAAATTCAGATTATCAAAAATAGACACCTAGAAGAAGACACCCAAACTTTAGAAACTCTTGGTATAAAACTAAATATCTCAAAGGAAAGAGTTAGACAAATTGAAAAGAGTGCTATGATGAAAATGAAATCCTATATATCAAATAATACTGAAATTGATCTCTTTTCTTAATTCACCAATTCACTTACATAATCGGCAATAACGAGTGATGATGTTAGTCCTGGCGACTCCATTCCAAACAGATTTACTAAATTTAAGATCCCATGTTCATTTACAGAGTCGATTCTAAAATCACTTTTTCCCTCTCCTTTGTTCTTAAGTTTAGGTCTTATTCCTGAGTATCCTGGCTTTAACAATGAACGATCAAAAGATGGAATATATTTTACAATATCATTGTAAAACATTTCTTCTCTATCTACATCAACATTATAATTGATATACTCTGTCCATTCTACATCGGGCCCAAATCTTACTGTCATACTCATATCCAAACCTAAATGTAAACCAAGGCTTGCCTCATTTGGAACTGGATAGATTAGGTGCTTTATTCCAAGATTTTTACTTGTTTCGAAATAATTACCTTTAGCAAAATATGTTTTAGGAATATTTGACTTTTCTAAAAATAAGAAATTATTTGCAACTGTTTCAGCATATATTCCTGTTGCATTAATTAAAATACGCGAATTAATCTCAATTTTTTCATTATTTTGAGTAACTATTATTTTAAATAAGTCATTAGCTACATCAGCCTGTTCAAAATGAGTATTATAAGTTACCATTCCCCCCTTATCTTCAACATCTCCTAAATAAGATCTCATTAATGCTGATGTATCTACGATTCCAGAAGAGGATACGTACAGACCTTCAATACATTTAATTAGGGGCTCCCTTTTTGAAACATTATCACCTGAAACTTTTTCAATGTTGATTACTCCTGCATCTTTTGCCTGACTATAGATATTTTCGAGTTTCTGAATTTCATTATTAGATGTAGCTACAATAAATTTTCCAGTATTGATATGAGGAATTGATCTTGAATTGCAATAATCATACATCCTGCGATTTCCCTCAGGACAAAATTTAGCTTTTAATGAATTTTTGTCATAGTATACACCTGCATGAATTACACCACTGTTCCTTGAACTTGTAACAGCCCCTATTTGACCTTGTTCCTCTACAATTAGAACTTCTTTTCCTTCCAGAGCTAGTTTTCTTGAAATAGCAAGTCCAATCACTCCAGCTCCTAGAATCACTGCATCATAGATAATATTAGTCATTTATTTTTTTTATCATTAGCGAAACTTCTTTTGTGTTATTCTCAGTAAACTGGGTACCAACATTTTTATACTCCATTTTTTGATGGAAGTTTTGTGAAACTTTATTTAATGGCTTTATATTATATTCGCACGCAATAATTTTAATATCTTTTGGAAGAGATTGTTCAAGATCAGAGTATAACAATGTGCCTATGCCCAAACTTTTATATTCTTCTTTAACAGCGATTCGATCAATATATGCAAAATTATTAAACCTTTTTGAAAACCAACTATAATTAAGACTTTTGTATGGAATATTCATTGGTAAAACTAACAAAAAACCAGCTAAATTTTTTTCTATTGTGACTTTCTTAAAATAGATCGAATTTTCATAAAACCAAATAAATTCTTTTTTAGAAACTGTATTTACGGCTGGAATAGATTCTTCATTAATTTTGTTTATTAATGTCAGCTCATCTCGATCAACAAAACTTATTTGCATCATGTTGTCACTCTGTAAGAGTCTCTGAATAATTGAGGCATTTTTTTTGGTTTAAAACTATCGAGACTTATACATACATAATTTACATATGATCGAAAAATAACTTTATTATCATGTATTCTTATAATTTGAAAAAATCTACTGAGCCTTAGCTTAGAGTCTGTCTCAGTTATCCAAGTAGATATTGCAATCCGGTCGTCTTTGAATAATGATCCAACATATTCGATATTATTTTTAACAACTACACATGCGCATTTTAATTTTTTGTAAATCTCTGGTGTAACTCCTAATGATTTTGAATGATCCCAACTAACTAACTCACACCAATCTAAATATACTTTATTATTAACATGCCCCAGTATATCAATTTGATTTTTATTAACTTGAAATTCTAAAAAATGAGGATTCCTGTAATCCCAGTTTAATTCTTGTATTTCATTCATTTTCTTACACTTTGTGGAAGATTAAAAGCAACAGTTTCTTTTTCTAATTCAAATTCTTTTACTTCAATTTCATATTTAGATTTAAATTTTTCAATTATGCCTAAAACTAGACTCTCAGGAACTGATGCTCCTGATGAGATACCAATAATATTAGCGTCGTTAAATAATTCTAAATCTAAATCATCTTTACTATCTAACAATATTGAGTCTGCACAGCCTGCATTTATAGCAACTTCAACTAAGCGATTAGAATTTGATGAATTTTTTGATCCTACAACAATAAATTTATCACAACCATTTGCAAATTTCTTAATTGTATTTTGTCTATTTGTTGTTGCGTAACATATATCCTCTTTAGGAGAAGACTTTATATTTGGAAACTTATGTTTTAAAGCATTTATTATTTCTTTTGTATCATCAACAGACAATGTAGTTTGTGTGATGTATGCAACTTTATCTGATTTCAAATCAAGAGATGAAATATCACTTTTATCTTCTACTAAATCTATATTTGTCGACTCAATCTGACCCAATGTACCTTCAACCTCAGGATGATTACGATGACCAATTAATATGATATGGAATCCAAGCTTTTCAAATTTTTTGGCCTGAACATGAACTTTTGTAACTAATGGACAAGTTGCATCAACAATATTTGTTTTTCTTTCCTTTGCTTGATTAACAATAATCCTTGATACTCCATGAGCCGAAAAAACCAATGGGGCTCCTATTGGCACATCATTGATTTGCTCTATGAAAATAGCTCCTTTTTCTTTTAACTCGTCTATAACAAATTTATTATGCACAATTTCATGTTTTACATAAACAGGCCTGCCATATTTCTCCAGTGCAATATTTACAACATCAATTGCTCTAGTAACACCAGCACAAAATCCTCTGGGAGATATAAGATGAATTTGTTTTTTCAAAATATATAGATTTAAAAAATTATAGTTTTACTTCTTTATTTGAAATTTTCTGAAAGCTATTCTGATCTAAGTCCATATAGTTATTTTGATCTAAAGAAGCAAAGTACATTTTATCTTTTACAACAGAAGGGTCAAATCCATCCTTAACCAGATCGGTTTTTTTATATTTAAATGTACCAGTAATTTCAATTTCTTCAGCAATTCTAATAAATACAGGTATTGAATATTTAGGAAGTTGTTCTGCAAGATGTTCATACAAACCGCCGATGGAAAAATCATCTCCAGTTACAATTGACGCCATACCTGCTCTACCGTCTTCCCCTGGCACCAAAACACCATAAACGTTTGCTTCTTTAACGCCTTTATAGGTTGAAATAGCCTCACTTACTTCACTTGTAGCCACATTTTCAGATTTCCACCTGAAAGTATCTCCGATTCTATCAACAAAATAGAAATATCCGTCTTTATCACGCTTCAGTAAATCTCCAGAGGAGAACCAGCGATCACCCTTCTCAAAAACATTTTCCAAAATTTTCTTTTTTGTTGCTTCTTTATCAGTATACCCCTCGAACTTTCCAGTAAACTTATCTTCATTTGGAATAAAGCCTATTACTTCGCCGGCTTCATCATCTGCGCACTCAATACAAAAACCGTCGTCTCCTCTAATAACTTTCTCATTTACAACATCAAACTTTACAATCTTTGTTGGCAGTGCTTTCTTTACATATGGGGGAATCCTTCCAATTGATCCAAATCGACTATCAACATTTGTAAGTGAAACGTTGCCCTCAGATGCGCCATAAAATTCAATAATATTATTTATACCAAACCTATCTTGTACTACTTTCCATACATCTGGTCTCAAGCCATTGCCATACATACCTCTTATCTTATGCTGAGTTTCATATGGATTTTTATCAACTGAAATTAAATATCTAAATAATTCACCGATATAAGTAATAATTGTAACATCATGTTTAACGCAATCTTCCCAAAATTTTGCAACTGATAATTTTTTTCTCAAAACTACTGTGCCACCAGTGAACAAGGTCGAGCCCAAACCAACCACTCCTCCTGTTGCATGGTATAAAGGTAATACAAGATAAGTTTTATCCGTCGAGTTCATATTTAATCCATAGGTTTGCAGTCCAGAAGCTACTGCAAATTTTTGATGACTAAAATTTGACGCTTTAGGTAATCCAGTTGTTCCACTGGTATAAATATAAAATAGATTTTGACTATTAGACAATTGACTTCTAACTAATGATTTTTCAGGTCGACTACTATTTTGACTTGATTCATTATTAATATTTTCAAATCCCTGAACTATATCCCCACTTATATAAACTGAAATCTCATCATCAATTAAATCTTGAGCTGAAGAATAATTATCAACTAATTCAGAACTAAGAATTAAGCTCTTACTTTTTGATGTTTGAATACAGTGTGCTAATGATTTGCTTTTAATATTATTATTTAAACAAGCGATGGTAATCCCTAACTTTGCTAAACCTAGCCAAATAAAAATAAACTCTGGCCTATTCTCCATAAGAAGAGCTACAACGTCTCCAGTTTTATATCCTTTTTGGATGGCCCAATTTGCAATCTTATTTGCTTCATTGTCCAGGTCCAAATAGGTATAAGACTTATCTTCAAATTCAATGGCAATATTATTTGGGAATTTGTCAACTGACTCTTCAATTAAGTCGGGTACCGTTAGTGATTTATTTTTATCAAATTTCTTTGAACGAGCTATGAGTCTAACAAAGAATTTTATGTACTTATATTCCCTTGCGATTGTCTTGAACATTTATATACCTTTACAAGCCTAATTTTGTCAAAAAATCATTAATTTCATTAATTTTTTGACCTACCTTAAATTTTTGTTTTCCTATTTTTGCAACTGGCCTTATACCAAATATACTATTGGTAATAAAGATTTCATTACAATTTTTGAGATTATTTAATGTTATACTCTTTACTGCAACCTTTTTTTTTGAAATAAGAATTTCTCTAATCGTGCCGTTAAGAACTCCATCTTTTAAGGGGGGTGTATATATCTTACCACGTTCTAAATAAAATAGATTTGATGTAGAAGCGCAGCAGGCCTTCTTTTTAGAGTTTAAAAATAATACATCATCATACCCATTATTTTTAGCTTCATTTTTAGCAAGGATATTATCTAAGTAATTTATTGTTTTATGTTGTGATGTTATAGAAGTTTCATTTCTTACAATTTTTGAAACATATAATTTAACAGGTAACATTTTAAAATCTGATACTATTTTGTTAACTGTGATTAGAAATGCTGGCTCTGTATTAGGAGAGATATCAATACCTCTTTCAGAGTTTCCTCTAGTGATTGTAATTCTTATAGAAACTCTATCACCAATAAATTTATTTTTTTTAATAACTCTGATTATTTTATTCTCAAGGCTTTTCTTATTTTCATTAAATTTAATTGATATCTTTTTTAAAGAATTTTTTAATCTTAAAAAATGAAGATTAAATAATATCAGCTTATTTCGATTATAGAGTATAGTTTCAAATACACCGTCACCAAGTAATAATCCTCTATCTTTTATGCTGAAATTAACTTTTCTTTCATCAATAAATTTTCCATTGTAGTAAATAATCATAATTTATTTATTTTTTGAGTAATTGATTTTTGTTTTATACTTTTTTTTGGAAATAAATTACTCACTTTACTTAATAATTCTGAATATTCTTTTGAAGGTACAGAATCTGCAACAATGCCACCTCCAGAATTTAAGACAGCTTGCTTTTGATTAATTGTCATTGTTCTTATTGGAATATTGAAATCACTAAAACCAGAAAAAGATATATAGCCAATAACTCCACAATAAACTCCTCTGTTACTTTTTTCTAATTCTGAAATTATTTCCATAGCTCTAACTTTGGGCGCTCCTGTAATAGATCCTCCAGGTAAAGTTGCTTTTAATAAATCAATTACAT
>Ga0181564_10000617_pt1 | contig 31425 bp, 30 predicted proteins | sample 011ome_24_FD_134512 | JGI IMG/M metagenome (GOLD analysis project Ga0181564, IMG submission 134512) | Coastal salt marsh microbial communities from the Groves Creek Marsh, Skidaway Island, Georgia - 011513CT metaG (megahit assembly) | ecosystem: Environmental > Aquatic > Marine > Intertidal... | reverse complement strand
TCGGTGTGTTCTTCCGAGACGAGACGGTGTCGATCTGGGCCGTGCTCGGAACCGTCGTCGTCCTCGGTGGCGCCTTTCTCAGCTCACGGGTCGACTAGATGGGCGTGTCGGGCCGCTGGTAACTCGTGCCGGGGCCGGCGTATGCAAGGCCGTAGCCGGGATCGAACGTCCAGTCGAGTGAGGGTGGATCCGCCGTCGCGTCGTTCCACCAGGCGATCAGTCGGTCCTCGTTCGGATAGTCGAATGGATCCTCGATGATCCGCTCGGCCTCACCCCCGTGTTCGAGCGGATGCTCGGCAAGCCAGCGGGCCGTGCGGGCAACAGCCTCCCGAGCCGGCACGACGTCTCGGTAGCCGAGCACAGTGCGCAGCTTGGACGTGTCGTACACGCGATGGTGCGATGTTGGGCCGGCCAGGAGGGGCCAGGCCGGCCGGGCGAGATCGGCCGGCATCGAGATGAGCTCCCACGCGTGGCCGAGTTCGGCCGCGCAGATCTCGACGGTCTGACGGATCGTGAGGCACTCGTCGTCGGCGGCGTTGAACACTTCGCCCTTGGCCGCCTCGGGTTGGTCGACTGCGAGCAGGATCGCATGGGCAAGGTTGTCGACATAGCCGAACACGTTGAGCAGGGCGCCACCGTCGGGCACCACGATGTGGGATCGACCGTCGAGGATTCGACGAACGATCGACCACTCGCGTGGTGCAAGCTGACGCGGCCCGTACACCCAGGGGTAGCGGAAATGGGTGGCCTCGGGCTGGTGCTCGAACAGACGCTGCTCGGTCGCAGCGATACGGTACGACTTGCCATCGTCGTGCTCGTCGGAGGTCGGGGCGTCCTCGGCGATGGGAACCGGTAGTCCGGGTGGTGAATGGCGCCACGGGTCGAAGTAGCCCCGGTAGGCCGGGCCACCGCCAACCGACACGAAGTGGCCGACCCGTCCGCGCAGCACCGACGCGATCGTGCGCAGACGTCCGTACGTGACCACGGCGACGTCCCACGCCTCGGTGCCGATGGTCGAACGCAGCGCGTCCTCGTCGCGCACATCGGTATGGATGTGGCGAAGATGCTCGACCTCGGGCAGCTCGTGGCGACCGGTGTGGCAGATGACGACCTCGTGACCCCGGCGTTCGAGTCCGGCCACGATGGCCGGGCCGGTTGGGCCGGTGCCGCCGACGACGAGGACGCGCACCGGCTACTGGCCTGCGCTCATGGTGTCGAACTGCCGGCGAAGCGCCTGCTGAGGGCGCCGGCCCTCACCTCCAGCCTGCGGTGGGCCACGGCATTCGCGGCCCTGTTGCAGCGGGGACCACGCGCTCGGCGGGTGAGTGCTGCGTCCCGGGAGACATCGACGCTGGACGTTGCGCGGGGACTCGGGTTGGCGCAGTTGGCGATGAACCGGCCGATGTTGTTGGACATGGCGGGATGATAAACCGACCAGCATGGATGATGTCCTCCACGTCGATGTCGACGGTGCAGTTGCCACGGTGTGGCTCAATCGGCCCCATGTCCGCAACGCCCTCAGTGCCCTGCTGATCGGTGGGTTGCGAGAAACCATGGCTGCACTCGACGCCAATCCTGCGATCGGCGCGATCGTGCTCACCGGCGTCGATCCGGCGTTCTGTGCCGGTCTGGATCTGGCCGAGGTTGCCGCCGGAGCGGTCGGTGGTGGGGGAGGGAGCCTGCCGATCCCGGCCGATCTCGGTACCCCCGTGATCGGTGCGATCAATGGACCAGCGGTGACCGGTGGGCTCGAGTTGGCGCTGATGTGCGATTTCTTGATTGCGTCGGACCGGGCGTCGTTCGCCGACACGCACGCACGGGTCGGGATCCTTCCTGGTTGGGGTCTCTCGGTCGAGTTGCCCCGCTCCATCGGTGTGCGCCGCGCTCGACAGATGAGTTTCACCGGCAACTATGTCCCAGCCGACCAAGCACTCGACTGGGGCCTCGTCAACGAGGTCGTTCCCCACGACGAGGTGGTTGATCGTGCTCGGGCACTCGCCGCTGACATGGGCGGGATCGACGCAGGGACGGTTGCTGCCATGAAGCGTCTGTACTGGGCGACCGGTTCGGTGGCTGCCGGTGAGGCTTACACCGTCGAACGCGAAGTCAATCGGTCGTGGATGGACCGGGGTGGGTTCGACCGTGCGGCGTTCGCTGCTCGTCGTGCCGAGATCGAGGCCCGGGGTTCGAGCCAGATCGACGGGCCAGGGAAGGATGGGACAACGGCACCGTAACTTTGTGCCAGTCGAGTAGGCAGTTAGTGTCGCCTCATGTCTGGTGACGTTGCGATGAGAGCCCTGGGGGACAACTTCCCCGTCCCCACCTTTGACGACCCCGCCTGGGTCACACCGAAGCCACTGTCGCAGGCGATGGTTGCGATCGTGACCTCGGCAGCCATCCACACCACCGACGACGAACGGTTCGCTCCGGGCGATACCGGTTTCCGCTACGTGCCCCGGGCGGCGCGCGATCTCGTGCTCGGGCATTGGAGCCCGAACTTCGACCGTACGGGCTTCGCACTCGACCTCAATGTTGTGTTTCCGATCGACCGCCTCGAGGAGTTGGCAGCCGACGGCACCATTGGCTCGGTTGCCCCCCGCCATGTCGCATTCGCCGGGAATCAGCCCGACGATGTCGCCACCATCATCCACGACACCGGGCCGGCTGCGGCGGCCGAACTGAAGGCAGACGGTGTCGACGTCGTGCTCCTCACGCCGGTTTGACCGCTCTGCACGCGCACCGTGTGTGCGCTCGCCCATGTGTTCGAAAAAGCCGGCATCGCAACCGTCACGCTGGCATCGACGCTTTCGGTTGCAGAACGAATGCAGCCGCCCCGAGCTCTGTGGGCCGACTTCCCTCTCGGCCGACCGCTCGGCCACCCCCGCGATGTCGAGTTTCAGCACGATGTCCTTCGTCGTGCGTTCGCGCTTCTCGACGCCGACGTCGGCCCGGTCCTCGTGCACCACCCCGATGTCATCGAATCCGACGAGACACCGCTCAGCTGTTCGATCCCTCCCGCCTTCGACGCCGATGCATCACCCGCTGCGCAGGAGATTCGCGGCCTGCAAAAGGCCTACGAACGGTCGGTCGCAGCCCGCGACGGTGTGACCGAGGTCGGTCGCTCGATTGGTCCCGACGAGATCGAGCATGCCGTTGCCGTGTTGCAGTCGATCGCGGACGGCACCCCCTGGAACGAAGCCGGTATTCCCGGAGGAAATACGATTTCGCTGATTCACGACATCCGCTCGTACTTCGAGGAAGCCGCCATGCAGCTCGTCGACGGTCCTCCGCCTGCGGGGCGGGCGGCCGAGGCATGGTTCTTCGAAGAAACCGAGACGGGCAAGGTCGTCATGGCTGCTCGACAGGCCATCAAGGATGCTGACGGCCCGTTCCCCGTATGGTTCTACATGGCACCGGGCCACCGTTGACGTCGCCCGGGCGTGGCAAGATCGCGTGATGCCCGAGTCCCACACCACGTTCCGCATTGCCGATCTCGAACCCGTCGAGCCCTACAAGCTCGCCTCGGGCCTCGTGGTGCCGCGTCCGATCGGGTGGATCGGAACCCAATCTGCCGAGGGGATCGACAACCTGGCTCCCTACTCGTTCTTCAATCTGGTGGGCAGCGACCCGATCCATGCGGCGTTCTCGCCCGGAGGTGGCGCAGGGGTTCGCAAAGACAGCCTCGACAACGTTCGGGATGTGCCGGAGTTCACGATCAACATCGTCACCGCCGAGACCGTCGAGGCCATGAATGCCACCGCTGCGTCGTTGCCAGCCGATGAAGACGAGTTCGAGCATGCGGGTTTGACGAAGGTCGAATCGATCGACATCCGTCCCATGCGGGTCGGTGAGGCGACCGCCACCATGGAGTGCCGGGTGACCGACATCGTTCATGTGGGCAATCCCGAGGGCGGCAACGGCCTCGTGATCGGCGAGATTCTCGTCATTCACGTCGCCGACCGAGTGCTCGACGGTACTCGCGTGTTGCAGGACGAGCTCAGAGCGGTCGGCCGACACGTGGGCAGCTGGTACTCCAACGCCACCGATCTGTTCGCCATCGACCGTCCGGCGTGACCACGCCCGTCCTCGTCGGCGCTGCGACCGCACAGCAGCAGCCGCAGCACCCAGGGGAGGGTGTCGGCTGCGAGGAACTCCTCGTCGAGGCAGTTGTCGGCGCGATCGCCGATGCCGGAGCGGGGACCGGCTTGGCCTCGACGGTCGATCTGGTCGTGGTCACCCAGGGACTGTCGATGCTGGTCGACGGTGCCCAGCGGGTCGCACAGGCGATCGGCGCTCCCCGGGCCCGGCCGGTCACCTATCAGGTTGGTATTCCGCAACAGACCCTCATCTCGCAGGCCATCGACGCGGTCCGACGGGGCGAAGCGCGAACGGTCGTGGTCGCCGGGGCCGAGACGAAGCAGCGAGACACGGTGGCCCGCCGCGCCGGGGTCACGCTTGATCGGCCCGAGCCGTTCCTCGAACCCGACGAACTCGTCACCCCCGTCGGGGAGATCGTGGCGCGAGCTGAGGTCGAGGTGGGAGCGGTGCTCGCCGTGCAGCAGTACGCCCTGATCGACAATGCACGGCGGGCGGCGATGGACTGGACGCTCGACGAGCACCGAGACGACATCGCAGCGATCTGGGCGAGCTTCAATGCAGTGGCGCAGGACAATCCTCGGGCGGCATTCCCTTCCCCGATGCCGGCGGCCGTCATCCGCGAACCGAGTGACACCAACCCCATGCTTGCGTTCCCCTACAACAAGTGGCACAGCAGCCAGTGGACGGTCGATCAGGCTGCGGCACTCGTGATCACATCGACGGAGACGGCCGCCACGTTCGGCATCGATCCCGATCGGCGGGTGTTCCCCTACGTCGGAGTGGAATCATCGCAGTCGCTCTCGCTCACTCGTCGCGCCGACCTGCACCGGTGGCCTGCGATGGCGGTGCTCGGCCGAGCTGCACAACGCCACATCGGTCGTCCCCTCTCGACGGTCGACTACGTCGAGCTCTACTCGTGTTACCCGGCCGCAGTTCGCGTGCAGCAGGCCGAACTCGGCCTCGAGCCTGCCGGCCCGGCGACGATCACGGGCGGAATGACCTTTGCCGGGGGGCCGTTCAACAACTTCGTCTTCCAGGCAACGGCCGCCATGGTCGCGCGCCTTCGCGCCGATCCGGGTGCGATGGGTCTGGTGACGGCGGTCAGTGGTCTGCTGACCAAGCCCGGTATCGCCCTGTGGTCGACGGCAGCGCCTGCTGCTCCGGTGCTGCTCGGCGATCTCGTCGATGAAGCGACTGCCGCAACACCGATTGCACCGCTCGACGAGAACCCGGTGGGCTCCGGGACGATTGCCACGTACACGGTGGCCGGCGAACGCATCGTGGCGATCGTCGATCTCGACTCGGGGTTGCGAGCGGTTGCAGCACTCGACGATCCGGTGTCGGCCACCGACGCATGCCGACACGACCTCATCGGCACTCGCGTCGGCGTGGTGGGCCGGTCGTTCGCGCTGTGATCACACGCCGAATCGTCGCAGCACGTTCGCAGTGACCCGCCGGGTCTGAGGATCGGCATCGAGGCCGTAGCACCAGTCGGCTGTGCCGGCGTTGAAGACCTCGCCGTCGCCCCGGGTGAAGATCCCCATGACAGCATGACCGACGTCGAGCTTCGCCGTGCTGTCGGTCGACATGTCGCCGAAGAGCATGCGGGCCATCGACTCGAGCTCCCCTGGTGGACGCAGATCGTTCCAGAGCAGTGGTGGTGGTTCGCAGCGCTCGTCGGTGATCGACATCAGTCGCGCCGGCGCCGTGGCGAGGACTTCGAGTGATGTCGGAGCGCCGTCCTCGCCGGTTGGCCGTGGAGGCCGACGTCCGGGTTCGAGGGCGCAGCCGTCGACCTCGTATCCGACGATGAAGTGGCCTGCACCGAGGAGGTCACCGGTCTCGAGGCCGGTTCCCTCGAACACCCAGTGGTCGCCTCGATGGACCTCGTACGCTCCGGTGCCGTGTTCGACGGCACCACCGATCCGGTGGTACCCACCTCGACTGAAGGTGAGCCCAGTTGTGCTTGCTTCAGGATGATCGATCGCCGGGTCGCACCAGCAGGTGGTGAGGAGATGGTGCCGGTCGGTGTGGCGGACCGGGTCGTCGAGGTGGGCGCGACCCTTGTGCGCCACCATCCGATGTCCCTCGAGGCGGACCTGCCAGAAGCAGGTGTTCCCGGAAAAGATGGCCCAGCGGCCACCGCTGTCGACGAAGGCATCGATCGTGTCGCGCATCGGGCGCGACCAGTATTCGTCGTGGCCGACCGACAACATCACGTCATAGCCCTCGAGCGTCGCCGGATCCTCGAGGTCGGCATTGATCGCCATGTCGAACGCAAAGCCCTCATCGTCGGCCCACTCGATGAAGCGGCGTTCCCAGTTCCAGAAGCTGCTCGAGCCGGTCCAGAGTGGGATGTCGAATCGGTCCTGGTAGTCGATCATCCGCTGATGGGTTGGGTCTCCGGGAGTTTCGATGTTGGTGATTCTCCCGTCGAAACCGGTCTCGTCGATCGGGCGGCGGATGAAGCCCCGTTCCAGCGGTCGTTCGAACGACATCGTGTCGCCGCCGCTGTACAGGCATCGGCCACCCCACTGGTTGTAGGCGTTGTAGGTGTTCGTGGCCAGTGTCAGCAGGGCACGGTGACGGGGCCGGCCAGACCGCAGCACGAAGAAGGCGTGGCTCGTCGCCGTGGGCCCGCTGACACCGTCGGCTTTTAGTGTGACCTCGTAGAAGCCCGAGGGCCATGAGGCGTCGGTTGGGATCTCCACGGTGACCGGCCACCCGCAGCCCGTCTCCCATGCCCGCTCGGGGACCGGATGATCATCGGCTCGCAGACCCGCTGCAGCCCACACGACGTCGTGGCTGCGTGCCCAACGACTGACCCGAACCGAGAACGTCCGAGCCCTGCTCGCGGCGCGTACTTCGATGGGTCGGCCGGCCTTCGCACTGAGCGGGGTGCAATACGCCTCGACGTCGGGCCATCGGGTGTAGACACGCTCGCTCGGGTGCATCACCGATTCAGATCATCGACGAACGTCTGGAACGCGTCGTTGGAGTCCCGAAAGTTCCCGACGGTCTTGACCTTCTCGTTCGACCCTCGCAGCGCAGCCAAGGGATCGACCTGATCACCGACATACCCCAGCGCAAACGCCCCTTGCTGGTACCCCATCATCTTCAACAGGTCGTCGTCGAGGGTGCGTGCGATGTCCGAGGGGCACGCCAGATACTGATTCTCTTCCTGGCGGACCCAGCCGACGGCGTAGGTGATGTTCACCCCTTGGCGGGGCCGGTCGCTCGTGTTTGCCCCACCGCCGTGGAGGACCTTGCCGTCGTAGAACAGCACCGATCCGCGGCGCATGGTCGCTTGGATCTCGTCGACCGCCTCGGCGTCGGCATCGGTCATGTGGCCCGTTCCCGGCGCAATGTGGGTTGCGCCGTTTGCGGCGGTGAAGTCGGTGAGGGCCCACATCGTGTTGCACTGCACGTGGTAGTCGGCGGGAAACGCGAAGAAGTCAAACGCCATCTGATCGCGGTGGGGTTTTTGTTTCGTCTCACCCGGCTCGATGGTGATCAGCTGGGTCAGGTGCAGTTGGTAGGTCGTGGCGTGGGCCAAGAAGTTGCCGACCACGCCCCTGACGACCGGGTGCATCACCAGGGTCCGTGCCGCCGGGCACCGGGCGATGAGTGCACCGGTCCGCCGGGTGTGCTGGCCGTCGTAGGTGTCTCGGCCGTGGGCCGACCCCTCGACGAACGGTGCTGCCTCGAAGGCGAGGCGATCCATCACGGCAGCATCGACTGCATCGTCGACGATGGCGTAGCCGTTCTCGTAGAGGAAGGCGCTGATCTCGCGACTTGGGGTGGTCGCAGCGAAGTGCCCGTCGGTCATGGGGTGACCGTAGTGCGGTCGGGCCCTCAGGCGAGTCCGAGTTCGGCGATGCGATCCATGACCCGTTGGCGCTCGTCGTCGAGGACTGTCGTGTCGCCGTGCCCGGTGTGAACGATCGTGTCACCGGGCAGGGTGAGGAGGCGGTCGCGAATCGAACGAAGGATCGTCGGTTCGTCGCTGTAACTGCGTCCGGTCGCCCCCGGGCCACCGCAAAAGAGGGTGTCCCCAGAGATCACCCGGCCTGCCGCGACATCGTGGAAGCAGCAACAACCTGGTGAGTGTCCAGGCGTATGGATGATTGCCACCTCATGACCACCTGCACGAAGCGTCGAGCCGGGAACGATGTTGCCGTCGGGCGCCGAGTCGGGATAGACGGCGTTCCAGAGCATCCGGTCGTCGGGGTGCAACAGGATCGGTGCATCGACCGTGTCTCGGAGCGCCTCTGCTGCGTTGATGTGGTCGTTGTGGCCATGGGTGAGCACGATGGCGGTGACGTTGCGGCCGTTGACGGCATCGACGATGGGTTGATGGTCGTGGGCCGCGTCGAAGATCATCACCTCGCGGTCGTCACCCACGATCCAGATGTTGTTCTCGACCTCCCATGCGCCGCCATCCAGTGCGAATACGCCGTTCGTCGTTACGAGTTCGATCGTCACGGATGGTCAGATCTCGACGACAGACCGCAGCACGTCGCCGGCCTCCATCTTGTGGAAGGCGGCCTCGACACCGTCGAGCGCAATGATCTCGCTCACAAATCCATCGAGGTCCAGTCGGCCCTGTTGATAGAGATCGATCAGCATCGGGAAGTCGCGACTGGGCAGGCAGTCGCCGTACCAGCTCGACTTGAGTGCACCGCCGCGACCGAAGACGTCGAGGAACGGCAGTGTGAGTTCCATGTCGGGACGGGGCACGCCGACGAGCACCACGGTGCCGGCCAGGTCGCGTGCCTCGAAGCACTGCCGGTAGACCTCGGGGAGGCCGATCGCTTCGATCGCCACGTCGACACCATTGCCGCCGGTCAGCTCGCGGATCGTCGTCACCGCATCCTCGTTGGCTGAGTTGATCGTGTGGGTTGCGCCGAAGCCCTTCGCCCACTCGAGCTTTCGATCGTCGATGTCGACGGCGATGATGGTGGACGCACCGGCGAGCACGCTGCCGGCAATGGCGGCATCACCCACGCCACCGCAGCCGAAGACGGCAACGCTGTCGCCCCGGCTCACCCCACCGGTGTTGATGGCGGCTCCGATGCCCGCCATCACGCCACAACCGAGCAGACCTGCGGCGGCCGGGCGGGTCGAGGGGTCAACCTTGGTGCACTGGCCCGAGGCAACCAGCGTCTTTTCGGCGAAGGCACCGATCCCCAGCGCTGGCGACAGCTCCGTTCCGTCCTCGAGGGTCATCTTCTGGGTGGCGTTGAACGTCGAGAAGCAGATCTGGGGTTTGCCCTTCAGGCAACTGCGACAGCTGCCGCACACGGCCCGCCAGTTGAGAATCACGAAGTCTCCGGGTGCGACGTCGCTGACCCCGTCACCGACCGACTCGACCACACCGCTGGCTTCGTGTCCGAGGAGGAACGGGAAGTCGTCGCTGATGCCGCCCTCGCGATAGTGGAGGTCGGTGTGGCACACGCCGCACGCCTTGATGGCCACGACCGCCTCGCCGGGCCCCGGATCGGGAATCACGATGTTTTCGATCGTGACCGGTGCATCTTTTTTCCGGGCGACGACACCCTTGACAGTCTGAGGCATGTTGCTCTCCCTCCGTGCGCGGCGTTCGCCGTCGAGAACGAGCGGGAGGTTAGCTCACGAGCGGCGCCGAAGACCGTGGCGTGCCTTGTGCTCGAGCAGTTTCTCCTCGACGAGATTGATCCCGAGACCGGGACGGTCGGGAAGGAGAAGGTCCCCGTCGTCCCAGACGAACGGTTCCTCCACGATCTCGTCGAAGAAAAGGTTCGACGTGTAGATGCTCTCCTGGATCAGGAAGTTCGGAATGGCGGCGTCGAGTTGCAGTGCGGCGGCGGTGATGATCGGCCCACCCCATACGTGCGGGGCCATCAGGACGTAGTGCGCCTCGGCCATCGAGGCAATCTCGCGTGCTGCGGTCATGCCGCCGCAGCCACCGAGGTCGGGTTGGGCGAAGTGACAGGCGCCCGCGGCGAAGAGCGGTTGGAAGTCGTTGAAGGCGAGTCGCTCGCCAGTTGCGATCGGGATCGTCGTCGATTGCGCGATCCGAGCCATTTCGGAGACGTTCTCGGGCGGGCATGGCTCTTCGAGCCAGAGGGGATGGTAGGGCTCGAGGAGTGTTGCGAGGCGCCGTGCCGATGACGGCGTCGTCTGGCCGTGGGTACCGATGAGGATGTCGGCCTGGTTGCCGATGGCCGTTCGGATGGCCTCGATCGTGCGAGCAGCGGTGTCGTACTGCTCCATCGAAAGTTCATAGGGCGGGAGAGGAAGCGTGCTGGTGCCGTGGAACTCGATCGGGTCGAGTTTGAGACCGGTGAAGCCGCGGTCGACGAGTTTCTTCGCCACCTCGCCGATTCCGTCGATGCCCCCCAGCCACCGGTCGGCGAAGTCGTCGGTGTCGCCCGCCTCGAGCGCATCGGGATCGTAGATGTAGGTGTAGGTGCGGATCCGATCGCGAAACCGCCCGCCGAGAAGGTCACAGATCGGCACCTCGAAGAACTTGCCGGCGAGATCCCACAGTGCGACGTCGAACGCACTGATCACACCTGCTGTGAACAGTCCCGGATTCTCGGCGGTCATACCGCCGTACATCCGCTTCGTGAGCATCTGCCGGTCAATCGGTGTCTCGTCGAGCAGATACCGCTCGAAAGCGTCCTTGACGATCGCTTCGAAGGTGTCCTCCATGCCCATCATCGACCACAGCACGGCACACTCGCCCCAGCCGACGAGACCGTTGTCGGTCTCGAGCTTGACGAAGAACCACTTGTGACCACCGAGATGCGGCTTCGGGGTTTTCACGATGTACGGCGTCGCGCTCACGAGCTTCATGCCGACCAGTTTGCTTCAGCCAACACGTAAACGCAGCACGCCGACCGGGTCATCGTTCAGCCACGGTGGGCTGCCGTGGCGAATGGCCTCGAGAGAGACAGTCCGAGGAGTTGCCGCAGCTGCCTGTTCCCTGTTGGTCCTGTTGCTGGTTGGTGACCCTGCTGTTGGGCACACCGGCTTCGAGTCGTCCGAACCTGGTGACGGTGCCGAGACCTTCGAGCCCGTCGACCTCATCACACTGGTGTTCACCGGCGAGGCGGAGCCCAGCGGTGACGGGTTCGTGGTTCTCGATGGAGACGGGACCGTGTGAGAGCCGAACGACATCTCAACCGATGGTGGAACGACGTGGTTCCTGCGATTCGATCCCGCACTCGGTCCAGGCACGATCGGGGTGCGGTGGGAAGTCGTCGCCCCGGATGCCCACCCGATCGAGGGGACGTTCAGTTTCACGGTCCGTTCCGCAGTCGAGGTTGCTGAATAACCTGCGGCTCCTTCGATCCAGCCGGATGCAGCGGGCGACGTCTCAGCTGCAGTTGCTGGGGAGCTCGAAGCGTTCTTGGCGCCCTCGCAGCAGCCAGCAAGCCCGGGTCGTGTCGCGGCCGCGGCTCGGTTCGTCGGGCTCACCGGAGCGGTCGTAGCTATCGGCGGGTTGGTCTTCGCAGCGATGGTTCTTCGGGGTGAGCAGCGCGAGATCGCGTACGTGTTGCGCTGGGTTCACGTGGCCGCGCTCTTGGTCGTTGTCGGGGCGATCAGCGAGCTTTTTGCACAGGGTGTCGTTGCTCGTGGTGGTGATTGGGGCTCGATCGGCTCAGTCGATGAGATCCGCAACACCGTTCGTTCAGATTTCGGTGTTGCAACTGGTCTGCGGCTGCTTGGCGCCGGGCTGATCATCGCGGGTGTGCGGGCCAAGGCCGCGTCTCCTGCCAGTGCTGCTGATCCGGGGCATGTGCTTCGTTCCTGGCTACGGGCCGGCGCTGCCGCTGCGATCGGTCGACCGCCGGGACAGGCATCGTCAACACCGCATTCTCCCGCACCGTCGCATGGAGAGGTGTGGACCTGGAACGTCACCACGACGGCCACGGTCGGTGTCGTCGCAGTGGTTGCGGCCCCTGTGTTCGACGGGCACACCGTTACGGAGGGCAGTCGGCCGTTGACGGCGATCGCAGACGCTGTCCATGTGGCTGCCAGCGCCGTCTGGGCCGGAGGGGCAGGCGTCGCCTTGACAGCCTCGATCCTCGACTCGCCGGCACAGCTCTGGTCGAGTGACTGGGGCCGTGTTCTGATGGCAAAGTCCTTGCTTGTCATGGTGGCTGCGGTCATGGGTGCGTATCACCACTGGGTCGTTCTCCCTGCGATGGAAGCCGCCCCCGACAATGCGGAGCTGGTCCAGCGTTTCCGATCGACGGTCGCCGTCGAAGCTGTCATTTTTGTTGGTGTGGTCGGGGTGACTGCAGGGCTCATTGGTGCTGCCACGTGAGACGTTGGGTCATCGTGCTCGGCTTGGCCCTCGTCTTCGGTTGCGCAGCGTGCACAAGTCGTACTGAAGCAAACGCCGGAGGATCCGCTGCACTCGGGCGCGGTCACGAGGTGTACGCAGAGAAGTGTTCCTCGTGCCAAGGCATTGACCTCCGCGGAACCGAGCGAGGCCCATCTCACCTGTCGATCGTGTACGAGCCCGACCATCATTCCGACGAGTCGTTCCGTCGAGCGATCCTCGATGGCGTGCCGCAGCATCATTGGACGTTTGGCGCAATGCCAGCGATCGGTGGTGTACGCGACGCGGATGTGACCGCAGTGATCGCGTACGTGCGAGCCGTGCAGGAGCGGGAGGGTTTCGACTCCTGATCGGCGTCAGGTCATGATCGACCGAAGCGACTCCCAGTCTGTCTCGACAAGACCCAGCATCTCGCCTCGGTCACCGGCTTCGAGGTCGGCCCACCCGAGCTTGTCAATGTTGGCAACGACGTCGTCGTACCGCTCGAACAGGGTGTTGTTGGTTGGGTCGAGGCCAGTCACGATCGCGAGCCCGGTTGGTGCGACGTCGGCGGTGACGACAGTGAGGTCGGGTCGGTAACGACGCAACGCAACCACGGTCTTCCAGACATCACCTGACCAAAAGACGGTTGTTCGCTCACGCGCCGCAGTGATCTCGTCGCGGGGATTGCAGTCGTGGATCAGAATCACCCCATCGGGTGATGCATGACGCTCGAGGTGTGCCACATCGCGCAGGGTCTGCTCCCACCAGTGAAGGCCGTCGGCAAAGCCGAGATCGATCGTCTCGCCGTCGAGCGCTTCGGGGTTGGCGAAGAACTCGTCGCTGGTCTGGGCAACGATCGTGCAGTTGTCGGGGATCGTCTCGAGCTGCGGTTCGGGGTCGACCCCGATCAGGCGAGTGCCGGGTTGCGCGAAGGTGAGCGAGTCGCCCTTGTTGACGCCGATCTCGACATACAGGTCGGGTCGGCGAGCTTGGTGGATGAGACCCAACAGGACGTAATAGTTGTCGACCGACCCGGTCGACATCAGAAACGGCGTCCGAACGCCATGCTCGGGTTGTCGGGGAGCGTGTCGAGCGGGGTTGCGATCTCCTCGACGGTGGGACCGAGTTCGAGGGCCGCCAGCGGTTCGATGTCGAGCCCGTAGAGCGTCGCCGCAGTACCACCGAACAGCTTGTGCAGGTCGATGGGATCCCAGTCGTGGAAGACATGACGCAGTGATTTGACCGAATCGGGGTAGGTGCCCTCTCGGTGGGGGTAGTCCGATCCCCACATCACGTTGTCGACGCCGAGTTCGGCGATTGCGTCGGCCTCGTCACGTGACGGGAAACTCGCCCCCATCGTGCAGTTCGTCTCGAAGTAGCTCGATGGCGAACGCTCCAGGGTGTTGCCGTCCATACGGAGTTCGCCGACACCGCCGTGGTTGAAGGCGTGCCAGACACCGTCCATCTTCTTGAGGGTCTCGGGTACCCAGCCGGTGCGCTGCTCCGTCATCACGAACTGCAGGCGGGGGAATCGCTCGAACACGCCGGAAAGGATGATGTGCCAGAGGCTCCGGTTCGCAAAGAACGGTACTTCCATGATCATGAGGAAGTTCTTGATCGAGGCGGTGCTGTAGTCAGGGATACCGGCACCGCCGTGCTGGTTCACCGACAGCCCGGTTGCCTCACAGGCGCGGTAGATCGGGTCGTAGGAGTCGGTCCAGAGCTTGGGTACGTCGGCGTCGGGTGGGATTGCAGGAAAGAGAATCCCCTTCAGCCCGTGCTCGGCGGCCCAGTGGATCTCGGCGACCGATGCGTCGACGTCATTCGGGAAGACCTGAGCGAGTCCGGCCCGGCGACCCGGGAGCTCTGCACACCACTCGGCGAGCCACCGGTTGTGGGCCCGCAGACCGGCCCAGCGCTGATCGAGTTCCTCGGCGGTGCGCGGCGGACCTGAGACGAGCAGGCCCGACGGAAAGAAGGGTGGGATGGTGTTCGGGAAGACGACTTCACCAGCCAGGCCATCGGCCTCGAGTTGACGTTGACGGACGTCGTTGTCCCAGTTGCGAATCTTCGATTCGTCGGTCAGGTCCTCCCACGGATTGTCGAATTCCTTCGCCCATGCGTCGAAGTCGGCGTGGTAGGCGGCTTCGAGGTAGTTGCGGTAGGTGGTCAGGTCGGCGCCGGCGTGACAGTCGGCCGACACGAGGGTGTAGCGATCTCGCATGTCTCGAAGGCTACGGGGTCAGCGTCCTCCCGCCCGCATGCGCTCGCGCATGTCGTCGGGCCGGCCGTGGGGGAGTGTCCGCTCGTGGCGCAACGCCTCGGTTCGGAGGCGTTCGTGGCGATCGGTGAGGAGCTGCTTGACGATGCGGTTCGTTCCAGGAGAGTTGGCTGCGATTTCCGCTGCCAGCGACGCGACGGTCGTCTCGAGCTCATCATCGGCAACGACGCGATCGAGGAGCCCGATCCGGCCGGCTTCGTGCCCGTCGATGCGGCGACTGGTGAACATGAGTTCCTTGGCGGTGGAGATCCCGACGCGTTCGGGGAGTCGTACCGACATTCCCCATACCGGTACCAGACCCCACTGGCCGTGTGTGTCGCCCAGGCGGGCCGACTCGGCCCCGATGAGGAGGTCGCAGCCGAGTGCAAGTTCGAGCCCACCCGTGTAGCAGTGGCCGTGAATGCGAGCGATTGTCGGCATCGGGAGTTGTTCGAGCGCGTCGATGGTCTCGGGTTCGAAATGCGGTGACGGTGCCGGCGTATGGTCGGCGATGGCGTCGAGGTCGTGGCCAGCGCAGAACGATCGACCGGCGCCACCGAGGACAACACAGCGAACCGAGGCGTCGGCGGTGATGGCGTCGATATGCGCTCGCAGCTGCACGAACACGGCTGGATCGAGGGCGTTGAGCTTCCCCGGCCGATTGAGGGTGAGATGGGTGACGCCGTCTCGGTCGTCGCGCAGCACCAGTTCGCCACTCATCGCTCGACTCGTGCTCCCGGCATGTCACCGGCGCTGCGCCAACGTTCGAGATACCCGACGTAGTGCATGAGGCTGCCGGGATAGACCAGATTGCGGGCCCCTCCGGGACCCGGCGTTCCCTCGCTGTTGTAGTATCCCGGCGTGCAGGTGCTCGAGTAGGCCCGCAGTCCCATCGCGACGCCGTACAGGACGAACAGCCACTCCTCCTCGGCCTCGACGGTCGCCTCGATGGAGCGGATGCCCTCTTCCTCTGCGGTGGCCACGATCCAAGCGACGTGGCGAGCGGACTCGGAGAGAAAGTGCACGAAGTTGACGCCGAAGCCGGCCTGAATCGTGCCGATGATCAGCAGGTTCGGGAACGCTGCGGAAAGCACGCCGTGGAGGGTGTGGGCGCCGTCGGCCCACCGTTCGCCGAGGGTCACGCCGTCACGTCCGGTCGGATCGAAGCCGAGACGATGTTCCAGTGCTGTCGTGACCTCGAACCCCGAGGCGAAGATGAGCAGGTCGACCGGGTACTCGACCCCGTCGAACACGACGCCGGTCGCGGTCACCCGATCGACGCCGCGACCGTCGGTGTCGACGAGGTGGACGTGCGCTTCGTTGAACGCCGGCAGGTAGTCGTCGTGGAAACACAGGCGCTTGCAGTGCTTGCCGTACCACGGCTTGAGCTTCTCGGCCGTCTCCGGATCGTGCACTTCGCGGTCCACCCGGGCTCGCAGGGCCTCCATCGTCTGCAGATCGAGACGCTCGAGTTCGAGCATCTCCGCCTCGTCGGCAGGCTGTTGTTGGGTGTCGTGCCACATGAACTCGGTCCACCCGTCGTCGACGAGATTGGGTTCGGGATGTTGGCCGGTCACCGCCTTGGTGAAGTTCTGCAGACGCGCTTCCTGCCACCCGGGCTCGAGACTGCGGAACCATCCCTCGTCGGTGGGCCCGTTGTTGCGAACGCCGACGGCCGACGGCGTGCGTTGAAAGACGTACACCTCCTTGGCGGCCCGAGCGAGCTGGGGAACCAGTTGGACGGCGGTTGCGCCGGTGCCGATGATGCCGACGCGCAGCTCACCGAGTTTGTCCATCGGGTCGGTCGGGCTGCCGCCGGTGATCGAGTAGTCCCACCGGGCCGTGTGGAACATGTGCCCCTCGAAGTCCTGTATCCCGGTGATACCGGGCAGTTTCGCCTTGTGCAGGATGCCACCCGCCGTCACGAAGAAGCGGCTCGACAGACGGTCACCGCGAGATGTGACGATCTGCCACCGACCCTCGTTGTCGTCCCACGCAGCCGTCTCGATCTCGGTCTGGAACAGAGCGTGCGGGTACAGATCGAAGTGTTCGCCGAGCAGTTGGCAGTAACCGAAGATCTCTGCGGCACTCGCATACTTCTCGGTCGGCATGTACCCGGTTTCCTCGAGCAGCGGGAGGTAGGTGTACGACTCGACGTCGCACATGCACCCCGGGTACCGATTCCAATACCACGTGCCACCGAAATCGCCGGCTTTCTCGACGATGACGAAGTCGCGGATGCCATGCCGAGTCAACTGGATCGCAGTGAGCATGCCGGCGAAGCCCCCACCGACGATGACCGCAGTCGTGTTGTCGACCACGGGATCGCGGGTGAACCCCGGCTCGACCCATGGATCGGTGTCGAAGTCGGCGAAGTCACCGGTGAACGATTGGAATTGTGCGTTGCCGTCGGGTCGGAGCCGTTTCGCCCGTTCGGACTGATAGCGGGCCCGCACCTCCTCGATGGTCATGTCGGTCACGATTCGAACGGGCCCTTTCCCGATAGCGCGAGCGCTGGTGCCGTCCGGCCTGCCCGCAGGCACGTATGGTCGCAGAAAGCCTGACGGAGTGTCAGGTCGGAGGCGTGTCGGGAACGACACACCGGTGCCGACGTGAGCATGGGGGGACGACAGCGCTCGCTCACGACGTGCGCCAGTACACCCCGGTCCAGTCCACCTCGTGGATCTCGTCGGTGATGTTGCGGTCGGCGCGAAAGTCCTCGACGGCTTTTCGGCAGGGCTCCCATGCGCCGTAGTCGTCGACGATGACGAAGCCGCCAGGGCTCACTCGGCCGTAGAGGGCAACGAGGGCGTCCATCGTCGATTCGTAGAGATCGCCGTCGAGACGCAGGACGGCGATCTGCTCGATCGGCGCCGCTGCGAGCGTGTCGGCGAACCATCCCTCGAGGAAGTGGACTCGATCGTCGAGGAGTCCGTATCGATCGAAGTTGGCGCGTACCTCGTCGGCGCTGACCATGAGCGCACTGACACCGGAGAGGTCGTGACCGTCGTCGTCGGGATACTCCTCGACGTTCGGCGTCGGAAGACCTTGGAACGAGTCGGCAACCCACACCCGTCGCTCAGGGTCCTCCCAGGCGGCGAGGATGCCCCGCATGAGAATCGTGACACCACCTCGCCACACGCCGGTCTCGATCAGATCGCCGGGCACGCTCTCGACCAGCACGGTCTCGACGGCATGGCGCACGTTGTCGAGTCGGCGGCGACCGACCATCGTCTCTGCTGTCGCGGGCCAGTCCCGTCCCTCGGCCCGGATGTTGGGGGCCACCCCCTCCTGGTCGAGGAACAGTTCACGGGTCAGACACCCCATCAAGAGGTCGACGTAGCGTTCTCGGGGAGTCATGGTCGAGGCTTGTACCAGGGTCCGTGTGGCTCGAAAGGAAAGAAGACCAACACTCGTTCCTCCCGCAAGGTGAAGCCAAGCCGGCGCGCCACCGCCTGGGAGGCCGTGTGCTGCGGCAGGATCACGCCCACCCGGTCGTCGACGTCGGTGTCTCGAAACGGACGGAGGTGCACGCGCTCGGTTTCGATGGTGGGAGGGGCGAACACCCACCTAGTGTCGCATCATGAGCCTCCCCGCCGCGCTTGGACTCTCTGCCCCGCCGCTGGCTGTGGGCGTCAGATCGTCCGGCACCGGCAGTCTGCACGGCTGCCGTGTCCGACCCTCGGGTGTTTGCTGATGTCGCGCCAGCCGATCTGGGCCATCCAGACGAGATCACGAACGGTCGATCTCGAGCAGTTCTCGGCTGAGGTGCGTCCGGTGTCGGGGGCGATGGGTGCGTACGTGCGTGGCCTCGACGTGAGAGACATCGACATCGAACAGCTCTCGCACCTGCTCCATGCGTTCAAGGCGGTGATGTTGCGTGATCAACCCTCCGACCTTTCGATCGCCGACTATGTGGCGTTCGGGCGCAAGCTGGGCGAGCTGGCCATCGATCCCTACGTCGAGTCGTCGTTCGCCGAGTATCCCGAGGTGATGAGGATCGTGCGGGATGCCGATTCCGATGCGTACAACTTCGGTGGCGATTGGCACTCCGACGGCAGCTATCTGGAGCGACCCGGCGGACTCACCGTGCTGTGGGGCAAACATGTTCCGAGCCATGGTGGTGACACGTTGTTCGCCGATATGGAGCTTGCGTGGGAGGCACTGACACCGTCGTTTCGCGAGATGCTCGATGGTCGACGGGCGTTGCACGCAGCAACGGGGTTGGGGCACAAGGTCGAGATCCGAGCGAAGGGTGATTACGTGGGGCTCGATCGCAGCCGACCCCTCGATCGCATCGAGCACCTGCACCCGATCAAGCGCACCCACCCCGAGACCGGCAGGCATGCGCTGTTCGTCAACCAGGCGTACTCGGTTGGGATCGAGGGCTGCAGTGACGACGAGAGCGCAGCGATTCTTCGCTTCCTGTTCGACCACAGCTGCCTGCCCGCACTGACGGCACGCATGGTGTGGGAGCCCGGCACGATCTTGATCTGGGACAACCGGGTGACCACGCACTACGCGATCGGGGATTACGGCGGACAGCACCGCGAGATGTATCGCCTGGCGGTCACGGGCGAGATCCCGGTTTGAGCCGTCGGCGGGGGAACGACCACGACGGCCCGGCCGCCGGACCGAACAGCCGCTCGCGGAGGGAACGGCGGCGGTTCGGTCCGAGGTCGATCAGGCTCGACTCAGTCGCACCATGCGAAAAGCTCAGGGGCGGTCTGGTGGAGGCGGATGACCTCGTTGAGGGGAAGGTTCGAGCCTGCCGGGAGGTCGAGGCGGATCGGCCCGTTGACGCTGTCTGCGAAATCGCTGTAGTCGACCTGGCCCTTGGCGGCAGCCGGGATGGCGCCCAGCGACTTGAGGGTCGCGAGGCCGGCCTTGACGCACTGCCCGTCGGCCGGCGCGGCCGAGGCGGCGGCGGCGCCGACAGCGAGGCCGGTGCTCATGGTGGCGGCCAGGGCGATGGTGGCGACGATCTTCTTCATGGTGCTCCTTCAACAGAACTGGCACGACGTTCGTGCTGCCTCGATGAACGGAGCCAGTCGGCGTACCGGATGCAACAACCCATGGCAGTCGGATGGAGCGTGGCCTGACCTGGTCGTCAGCCCAGGGTCTCGACCGTCAGTTCACCGTCGCCGTGGCGGGCTCGCAGAACCTTCTTGTCGAACTTGCCGACCGAGGTCTTCGGGATCTCGTCGATGAATGCCCAGCGCTCTGGCAGCCACCACTTCGCGACCTTGTCGGCAAGGAAGGCGTGAAGCTCACCGACGGTCGTCGTTGCGTTGTCGGCGAGGACGACACAGGCGAGCGGACGTTCGTCCCAACGCTCGTCGGGGACACCGATCACCGCCGCCTCTCGGACCGATGGATGACTCATCAACGTGTTTTCGAGATCGACCGAGCTGATCCACTCACCACCCGACTTGATGACGTCTTTGGCTCGATCGCTGATCATGACGAAGCCGTCGGGCTCGATCGAGGCAACGTCACCGGTGCGGAGCCAGCCATCGTGGAACTTCTCGGGGTCGGGATCGAGGTGGTAGCTGCCGGTGATCCAAGGACCGCGGATTTCGATCTCACCCTGGGCATCGCCGTCCCAGGGCAGCTCGTTGCCGTCGTCATCACAGATTCGCAGTTCGACGCCGGCAACGATGCGGCCGGTCTTTGCTCGCACGTCGAGCTCGTCCTCCGGGGCTGTGTTGCGCGGCAGGTGGCCGACGGCGGCCAGCGGACTGGTCTCGGTCATCCCCCACGCCTGGGTGATCGTGACCCCGAAGGTGTCACGGAAACCCTCGATCAGCGCACGGGGCACGGCCGAACCACCGCAGACCACGAACTGCAGCGACGACAGATCGGCTTCGGGCCGGTTGGTGAGGACGTCGTTGAGCACCGTCGGCACCGCCCCCGACATGGTCGGCCGGGTTGCCTCGATGATGTCGGCGATCGGTCCGGCCTGCAGGAACTGCTGGGGCATGACGATGTCGGCTCCGGCAGCCCACGCCGCGTACGGCATCCCCCATGCGTTGGCGTGGAACTGGGGGACGATCAACAAGATGCGGTCGGTGTGGGAAATCCCGAGGCACTGGACTGTCTGGGCCGCCAGCGCGTGGAGGTACGACGACCGGTGCGAGTACACGACACCCTTCGGGTTGCCGGTCGTCCCGCTCGTGTAACACATGGCCGCTGCAGCCCGTTCGTCGAGTTCGGGATACGCGAAGCCGGGCTGGTGATCGGCAAGGAGATCCTCGTAGTCGATGACGTGTTTGGTCGCCGCAAAGGCCGAGTAGTCGCCTTCGCCGCAGGTGATGATGGTCTCGACCCGGGGCAGCGCGTCGATCACGTTGGCCAGGAGGGGAGCGAGCGACCCGTCGACGAGGATCACCCTGTCTTCGGCGTGGTTGGCCACGTAGGTGAGTTGCTCCGGGAAGAGTCGGATATTGAGGGTGTGGAGCACCGCCCCCATGCACGGGATGGCCAGGTACGCCTCCATGTGGCGCTGGTTGTTCCACATGAAGGTTCCGACTCGGTCGCCTGGTTGGACACCCAGCGACGCAAGGCCGGCGGCGAGCCGGTCGGCCCGGTCGGCAACGTCGGCGAACGTCGCCTCGCTGATCGAATCGGGCGTCTCGACGGTGAGAATGCGGGCATCGGCGTGGACTCGCCGCCCATGGCGCATCAGCGCCGTGATGGTGAGGGGGATGTCCTGCATGGTTGATTCGAGCATGGGTACCGCAGTCATGGGTGCAGTTTCGCGGCGTCGAACCGCGGGCGCCACTGAACACGCGTCGTTGCGATCGCTGGTCCCGACCACTGCTCGGACCCCCTTCTGTATTCGCCTGCCAATGACGAGACGCGGCAGGATGGCGATGACGAACGGGCCGACGCGGTCTGATGAGGAGCAGTGCAATGAAGTTCGGAATCATGTTTGCCAATACCGGCCCGTTCTCGGGCGGACCGGGCGCCGCCATGCTCGGAAGGGCCGCGGAGGCCGCTGGCTTCGATTCCGTGTGGACGGTCGAGCACATCGTCTACCCGGAGGGTTACGAATCGACCTACCCCTACGCCCCCGACGGCAAGATGCCCGGCAGCGGCGACAACCCCATCCCCGATCCACTCGTCTGGCTCGCCTACGTCGCAGCAACCACCTCCGAGCTGATACTTGCCACTGGGATCTCGCTGCTGCCCGAGCGCCATCCGATCACGTACGCCAAGGAGGTGGCCACGCTCGACAACATGTCCGGTGGTCGCCTGCAGCTCGGCATCGGTATCGGTTGGCTGAAAGAAGAGTTCGAGGTCCTCGGTGTGCCGTGGGAACGTCGCGGTCCTCGAACCGAGGAATACATGGAAGTCATGCGGGCGCTGTGGGCCAGCGACAGCGCCAGCTTCGACGGCGAGTTCATCAGGTTCGAGAACATGAGTTCGAACCCCAAGCCGGCCAACGGTTCGGTCCCGATCACGATCGGCGGTCACTCACCTGCTGCGGCCGAGCGGGCCGGCCGAGTCGGTGACGGATTCTTTCCGGCGGGTGGCGACATGGCCGAGCTGATCGACATCGCCCGGCAGACCGCCGCCGACAACGGCCGAGATCCCGATGCGCTCGACATCTCTGGTGTTCACCCCAACCTGTTCGGTGACGACACTGCGGCGGCAGTCGAAGAAGCGGCATCGTGGGGCATCGACCGGTTGTCCGTTCCGGCATTCCTGTTCTTCAAGGATCCGGAGGTTCGCATCGCCGCCATGGGCGAACGGTTCGCCCCCTTCATGGACTGAGTGTCAGGCGCGGCCGAGCGGATGTGAGTGATCCCAGTCGGCGAGGAGTGACCGCAACGCGGTGATCAAGATCAGCGGTACATCGAGCATCGGGTGGTGTCCGGCCGTCGGCAGTTCGATGACCGGTGCCACTCGGCCCATCTCGGCATACATGTAGTCACCGATGTCTCGGGTGACGAGACCGTGCTCGCAGCGCAGCAGTGCGACTCGGCATCGGATGTCGCGCAGGTAGGTCGATGCGTCATCTCGTTTTGGGATGAAGACGGTCGGGTCGAACTTCCACCCCCACTGCCCATTGTCGAGTTGTCGAAGCGACGTCCGTGCGACGTGCTCCTTGACGTAGGGGAGGTACTGCTCCTGGGCTGGAATCGTCCGAAACTTTGCAACCGGAACCTCGGGGTCGTCGTACACCTTCGCCTTTGCGAAGTCGTTGGTGCGCCGGGCTTGCTCGACCTCGGGATCGATCTTCACCACCGGCGAGTCGATGATGATTGCGCCGCCGAGTCGGTCGTTGTGTCGAGCGGCAGTGGCGATCGTCACGAAACCACCCATCGAATGACCGACCACGACCGGTTTGCTCGCGAACTCGGCTGCATCGATCACGGCGATGACTTCGTCCGTCCAGAGGTCGAGGCCGTAGCGCTGGCGCCGGTCACTGTCACCGTGGCCACTGAGGTCGAGGGCCACGACTCGGTAGTCGGGGAGGAAGGCCGGCGCGATGTGGCTCCACCACTGTGCATGGGCTGCCCCTCCGTGGATCAGCACGATCCCAGGCTTTGCCGCCTCGCCCCACACGAACGCATTGATCGATGCGCCCACGGCGTCGACGTGGAGGCGTTCGGGTTTCGTGTCGATCGCTGTGGTGAACCATGCAGGAATGTCGGTCATGGAAGAGATCTTCGTTCGGTGGGGGAGGGGCCTGACGGGGAGGTTATGGGCTGACGAAGCGGCCACCGTCACCCGATCAGGGGGCCCCCAACGTTCGGCTCTTCACCAACGGTCCCGTAGTTCGTCGGGGGAGAGGCTCCACGGTGCCACGGCGATCTGATCGGCAGAGAACCGGTCGAGGACGTCGTGAGGCATCACCTCTCGTTCCGGCACGTCGAGTCCAAGCGATGCAGTCAACACCGCAACGACGCGACTGGGTGAGTCCCCGAGCGCTTCGCGGTCGGGGAGTGTCACCGAGCCATGGCGTTTGGCGAGGCGTTCGCCATCGGGTGCCAGCACGAGGGGCACGTGCGCCCACCTCGGCCGGGAAAGTCCGAGGAGGTCGTACAGGTGGGCGTGGCGGGGGGTCGACGAGAGAAGGTCATCGGCCCGGACGACCTCCTCGATGGCTTGGGCAGCGTCGTCGACGACCACGACGAGGTTGTAGGCCGGGGTCCCGTCACCTCGCCGGAGAACGAGATCGTCGACCACCTCTCGATGTGGGCCATGGAGCCGGTCGACGATTTCGATGTCGGGTGCATCGGTCCGCAATCGAAGCGCCGGTGGCTTCCCTGATGCTTCCCGATCAGCGATCTGCCTCGCGGTGAGGTGACGACAGATGCCTGGGTACTGGCCAGACGGCACATGCGGCGCGCTGGCCGCTTCGCGGATCTCCCGGCGCGAACACCAACACCGATATGTGCGCCCAGCCCGAACCAGGTCGGCCAGCGCGTCCTCGTACCGCGCGAGCCGCTCCGATTGCCGGATGGGAACGCCATCCCAGTCGAGTCCCAGCATCTCGAGGTCGCGGCGCTGATCATCCTCGTGTTCGCGACGGGCCGTCACAGGGTCGAGGTCCTCGAAGCGAAGCAGGAACTCGCTTCCTGCAGACCGGGCGAACAGCCAGGCGGCGATGGCGGTTCGCAGGTTTCCGATGTGGAGGCGGCCGGTCGGGCTCGGGGCGAAGCGACCTCTGCTCACCGGACGATCCTCGCGCGCTGGCCCGGGACGTGCGAGAACCCGACCCGCGCCCCCGGGCGCAACGCATCGTCGTCCACACCGACCTCTCGAGATCCTCACCTGGCGGTCTCGTCGTTCACCCGGCCGTGGCAGGATGGCGGTATGGCCGATGACCACACCCCTGACGACGATCATCACCACGATCACTGGGTCCATATGCACCGCGATGTACAAGGTGGAGCGGCCCGGGCTGCCGTGTTCGGGGTGAGCGACGGCTTGGTGTCCAACGTTGCGCTCATCCTCGGTATCGCCGGTGCCAGCACCGATGGGTCACTCGTGAGGTTGGCCGGAATCAGCGGTTTGCTGGCCGGGGCGATCTCGATGGCGGCAGGGGAATGGGTCAGTGTTCGAGCGCAGAACGAACTCATCGAACGTGAGCTGGAAATCGAGCGGCGTTCGCTGCAGGAGAATCCCGAAGCCGAACTTCGCGAGCTGGCAGCGATCTATCGCGAACGAGGTCTCGACCCGGAAGCGGCAGCGACGGTCGCCGAAGGGGTCATGGCCGATCCCGAGATCGCCCTCGACATCCACGCTCGCGAAGAGCTCGGCGTCGATCCGAACGGGCTCGGGTCGCCTGCGCTCGTGGCGGTCGCCTCGTTCGTGGCCTTCGCGGTCGGTGCAGTCATTCCACTGGCACCGTGGTTCGTGGCCGACGGCACCGCAGCCACCGTCACGTCAGTGGTCCTGGGTGCTGCAGGCGCCGGCATCGTCGGCTTGCTGGTGGGGTATTTCACCGAACGGAGCCGGCTGCGAACGGCGATCCGACAGGTGCTCGTCGCAGCAGGTGCATGCGGCGCCACATTCATGATCGGCTCCGCACTGGGCGTGTCGATCTCGTAAGACAGGGGGCCCTCGTCAGGTCTGGAGAGCTTCGACCACGGTCGCAACCGCTCCAGCCACCGATTCGGGGTGCGACTTCATCACGAAGTGGCGGGCTCCTTCGACGGTGGTGCGAGTCGCGTGCGGAAGCTTTCGCTCGAGGTAGTCGTTCGCACCGAGAAAGCCTTTGTCGCCGTCACCGATCACGAGCGAGACCGGAAGCGTCAACTCGGTGATGCGGTCCATGACCATCGAGTCCACGTGGAAGGCGATGGTCGCAGCGAGCTCGCTGACACCGTACGAGGGGGCGTTCGCCTCCACTCGCTCGTTCCAGCTCTGCATTGCGTCAGGGTCGCGAAACCCGGGACCTGTCGACACCAGCACCAGGGCATCGATCCCCGAGTGGTCGTCGCGGGTCAGGGCGTGCGCAAGTCCCAGATAGCCACCGAGGCTGTGCCCGATGAAGACGATGCGTTGATCGGGATCGACGGCGCGGATGCCTGCGATGACGGTGTCGAGATCGTCGAGGACGGCATCACGCGTGTACGCCGCAGGATCGGATGGCTCAGGCGACGCGCCATGCCCGGGCAGGTCGACGGCGACGCAGGGATGGTCGACCGCAACGGCCTCCACCGCCGAGTCCCAGACGTGCGCGTCGGAATCAACCCCATGGACCCACACGGTGGTGATCGTGTCGGTGCTGACGTTGGGACCGGAGGTCGTGGTGTGCAGTGCGGTCATGGTTCAGCTCTCCTCAGGTCCCGCCGAATCGAGGGGTTCGCTTCTCGCTGAAGGCGCGCACACCCTCACGAAAGTCATCGCTTTCGTAGCACGCATCGGTGAGGTCGGCGGCACGGGACGAGAGGTCGCGCAGCGCCCGATCAGCAGCAGTGCCGTGGGTGACGATCGTGTCCACAACGAGTTTTGCTGCTCGCAGCGAGAGCGGCGCCTTCTCGGCCATCAGCGCCGTGAGGCGTGCAGCGTGCTGGTCGAGGGTGGCTGCAGGGACGACTTCTTCGATGAGACCGATGCGCCACGCCTGCGCAGCATCGATGGTCTCAGCGGTGAACAGCAGGCGTTTCGCCCACGCCGGCCCGACCAACGCCACCAGTCGACGGGTCGCTTCAGGTGGATAGTTGAGCCCGAGATTGGCAGGCGGAACACCGAATTGAGCCGTGTCGGCTGCGAGTCGAAGGTCGCAGTGCAAGGCGAGTGCAACACCCCCACCGCGACAGTGACCGTGAATGACCGCCACAGTCGGGACCTCGATCCCCGCAAGCGCGTTCCACGCCTGATGCTCGGCGCGATCGTAGGTCGCCGCTCCGTCACCCATCCTGCGGTCGTGGAACTCGCTGATGTCGCTGCCTGCGCAGAACGCCTGGCTCCCGGCTCCTTGCAGCACAACTGCCCGCAGGTCGGGTTCGGCACACAGCGTTTCGCAGGCAGCGGGAATGGCCGAGTACATCGCTGCAGTCATGGCGTTGCGTCGATCCGGATTGTCGATCGTGATCGAGCCGATCGTCCCGATTCGTTCGCCATCGAGGACAACGGGTTCGAGCGCAGTCGTGATCGCCGGCACAGCGGCAGTCTCGCAGCTCACCGGACGGATCCGACACCGAGCAGCACTCAGTGGGTGTGATCGGTGAGCAATTCGCCTTCGAGTTCTCGCATGAGCGTGCTGGTGATCGCCTGCGCAGGGGCGGGGCGTGCGAAGTAGTACCCCTGGCCGAGTGAGCACCCCAGCGCCAGCAGTCGGCGATGCTGCTCCGGCCCCTCGATGCCTTCGGCCACGCACTTGGCGCCCATCGAGTCCGCGATCGACAACACGGTCGAGACGATGGCGGACTCGTCGCTCGTCTCGAGTTTCGCAACGAAGCTCTGGTCGATCTTCAAGGTGTCGGCGCTGAACTGGTCGACGTAGGTGAGCGATGCGTAGCCCGTGCCGAAGTCATCGATCGCCACGCGGAGGCCGGCTTCGCGAAGGGCTTCGATCCGCTCGTTCACGAGGTCGAAGTCGTCGATCAGGGCCGACTCGGTCAGCTCCAACACGACAGCGTGGCGATCCATGGAGGCGGCATCGACGATCTCGAGCACCTCGGCAACGATTCCGTCACGCTGGAGTTGGACCGCCGAGATGTTGACGCTGGCATAGATGTCGTGGCCGTCGGCCCGCCATGCCGCGACCTGGCGGACCGATTGGTCGAGCACCCACCGCCCGAGGGGAACGACGAGCCCGTTGCGTTCGGCGATCGGGATGAACAGGCCAGGGCTGACCATCCCGCGCTCAGGGTGGTTCCAACGCACGAGGGCTTCGACACCGCGGGTCTTTCCCGAGTCGAGGTCGACGATGGGCTGGTAGTAGACCATCAGCTCGTCGTTCTCGATTGCCTGCTCGAGCGAGTTGCCGAGCTCGAAACGCTCGAGCGTCTCATCCGCCATGGATGACTCGAACATCGCCCATCGGCCCTTGCCGTGCTCCTTTGCCTCGTACATCGCCACGTCCGCAGCCCGGATCAGATCGTCGGGCGAGGTGCTGCCTTCTTCGTCGACCGCGATACCGACACTGACACCGAGGCGCACTGCCTGGCCGTGGAGGGTGACCGGAACCGAGAGTTCCTCGAGGATGCGGTCCGCAATGCCGATGATGTCGCTCTCGCTGTAGACATCGCTGACAACCACGGCGAACTCGTCCCCACCGAAACGGGCGGCGCGGTCGTGAAGCCGCAGGCGGGTCTGGAGTCGACTCGAGATCTCGACGAGGACTTGGTCGCCCGCTGCGTGGCCGAGCGAGTCGTTGATCGTTTTGAAGTCGTCGATGTCGATGAAGAGGGCGGCGACCATCGAACCCTTGCGGCGAGTCGGGCCGAGTGCCTCGGTCAACTGGTGGTGGAACTGCAGCCGACTTCCGAGACCGGTGAGGTCGTCATGAAGGGCTTGGTAGCGAAGGTCGTCTTCGAGTTGCTTTCGATCGGTCACGTCGCGGATGTTGAGAACCAAGCCATTGACCGATGGATCGTTGCGAAGATCGGTGAGGGTCGCTTCGGCGGTGCGATGGGTGCCGTCGGGGCGACGAATGACGACCTCGAGGTTACGGATCCCGGGAGGGTTGGACGTGAGGGCCGAGCGGACTCGACTCACCCCGCTTCGCTCGTCATGATCGAGCAGTTCGACGAAGGTACGTCCCTGGAGTTCCGCCGGAGCGATCCCGAAGAGGTCGTGCGCAGCTGGGCTGGCGTAGGTGAAGACCCCGGCCACATCGAGCACGGCGATCACGTCACTGCTGTGTTGGACCAGTCCTCGGAACCACTGCTCGGAGCGGCGAAGCCCGATCTTTGCGGCGCGCTCCTCGGTGACGTCTCGGGCGGTGAGGACGATGCCTGCGACCTCGGGGTCGTCGCTGAAGTCGCGGGCGGTCATGTCGAACCACCGAACGCCCTCTGCCGACGCGATTCGGGCCTCGGTCGTTCCGGGAGCTGCCAAGCGCAGTGACGGATTGCTGATCAGCGCGCCGACGCGCTCGTGGTCGCCGCCATAGATCAGTTCGAGGCAGTCCGTTCCGACAAGGTCGGTCGCCTGCGTCCCAAGCACACGGCCGACGTTGGGGGAGGCGAAGGTGATCAGTCCCTGGCGAAGAACGAAGACGAGATCGGCACTCTGCTCGACCAGGGCCGTGATCTGATGAGCGACCCGACTCGACAGTTCCGCCTCCCGCATGCCGATGCCGCGGATCGCAGAGATCAACTGGGCGTCGAGCCCGCGAAGTGCGATCGTTTGTGAATCGTCGGGAGTTTCGTGCAGTCCGATGTAGAGGTAGCTGCCGTCGGTGCCGACGGTGAAGGCATCGTCGAAGCACTCGAGCGGCTCCCGGGACACGTCCCCGGTACTGCCGATGATGATTTCGGCGGTGGCGTGCGCGACCTGCAGTGCCTCGTCGATGGTGGCGGCCGAGATCAATTTGGGGCTGGCATTGCGCAGCGCAGCCTCGAAGACTCCCACCTGCTGGTTGGCGGCGAAGAGGATCCAGATCCGCAGCAAACTGAGACCGGCGAGCAGCACCCCTCCTGCGATCACCACCGGGATGTCGGGGTCCTGCCCCCACAGCAAGGGAAGCAAGAGGGTGATGGGCACGATCAGGAACGCCACACCGAGCATCAAAATTCGGGCCGTCGACAGTGCCGGTGGCCGCACCCGTTCGTTGCGGGAAAGCGTGAAAGCATCCGGATGCAGCAGCGCAGCGGAACCACCAGCGAAGGACAGGAGTGCGGCGGAACCGGCGGGCCGAGACGCCCACGACGAGCCAGCGGTGTCGAGAAGGATGAAAAGGTCGGAAATACTGAGGCAGAGGGCGCCGGTGGCGACGAGTTGCCAGGACCGGTTGCTCGTTCCGCTGCCGATGGCCACTCTGGCGACGTTGGCCAGCAGGATCATGGTCAGAGCCGAGTAGATGGTGTTGACGAGACGCTCGTCTACGGGCACGGCCGAATCTGCGATGTAGGGGCTCAGCACCGTGGCGGCGGTCACGATGGCGAACGCAGCGCCGATGATCGCTCCGTCGATCGTTGCTTCACGTCGCCACCGGCGATGGCGGTCGCGGTTTGCTCGGACAAAGAGGACCAGGGTCAAGATGAGCAGGCAGTAGCCGGGGAAGGCGAGCAGATCAGCGGGAGACGGGATGGGATTGGTCTCACCGGTGAGCGAGCCGTGGACGCTTCGGGTGATCGCCGAGGCGACGAGCAGCGCTGTTCCTGCGATCAACGCAAGCCAGGGCCGTCGATCCTCCGCCCGCAGAAGGGGCAACCGAAGTCGGGCGGTCACGAAGAAGGCAAGGCTTGCGGCGAGGTAGGCGGCAGGGGCAAGGGCCGGCACCACGAAGACGACGAGACTGGCGGCAAGGAAGGCGCCAATCACCCAGGTGACGGGTGTCGAGTGAACTCGCATGCACGCCCCGTCGGCACCTGCCTGTGGATAATGAGGATTTCGGGGTACTCGGACAGAACCTTTGTGGCGTTTAGGGTTCGGCCATGACGTTGGGTCGATCCAGGTGTGTGCCGGGCTGCCGCAGCAACAGGGCTGGATTCGTCGGTGCCTGAATCGATGCTTCGCACCGCGTGGTGGTGGTTCGTGACGTTTGTCACGCTCGTCGTCATCGACGACCTCACGTACGGGCCGATCTACTGGGCGCTCGGTGCGCTCATCGGGCCGGTGGCAGCGGTCATCGCCTTCGTGGTCTACGTCGTCGCTCAGCTGTTCCTGATCAATCGAGGCGTTCGAGACGAACCGGGGCGAATTGCGCGTTGGCTGCTCGACCGACTCATGTTGACCCGCAAGGAAGCAGAGGTGGCCAAACGCGAGGCGGTGCTGCATGAACGCGTCACTGGAGTGGTGCTGGCCGTGATGCTCGCACCCATCATCGGGGGTGTGCTCCCAGCGCTGTTGCTGCACAAGCGGGGCTGGTCGCAGGGGGCAGTGACCCGCGTCGGGATGGTGACGAGTGTCATCTACGCAGTCGAGTTTTCGTTGCTCCACGCGTACATCCCAAGCCAGATCATCTGACGGCCACCGGGTCGTCAGGATCCTTTGCGCGCTGTGGACAACCGATGGCTGGAAGACCGGCCTGTGGAAAAATACGACTTTTCCTGTGGATAATGTTGGGGGGTTGGTTCTATGCTGCCGCCCGTGCACCAGGAACTGGCAACCATCGATGTCGTGCAGCGCAACGACACCGTGCCCGATCTCGAACGCGTGGCGCTCATCGAGGCGGCCGTCGTGGTCGAGCGGGCAGAGACCCTCGACGACATCGACGCCGCGTTCCGGATCGAGCGGATCGTGTTCGAGGAGTCGGGGTATGGACACATGCCCCAGGAACTCGATGCCCAATCGACGTTCTACCTCGCGAAATCTGCATCGACGGGCGAACCGATCGGTTGTCTTCGCATGATTGCCGGTGCGCCCCAGACGTTGCCGATGATGGCAATGCCCCTGTCGGGTGAGTGGATCGAACGTCTTGCGCGCGTCGCTCCCCACAGGCTCTGTGAATACGGTGCAATTGCGATCCCGAATGAGGTGCAGGCCGAATGTGGCTTCGATGTCGCAAAGGCCCTGTTCCGCGAGGGATACATTCACACGCTCGCCGAGGACATCGAGTGGAGCGGTCTGGTCATGGAACCGCGACGAGCGCGCGCTCTCGCCCGGTGGAACGGGCTGC
>Ga0181564_10000610_pt1 | contig 31567 bp, 40 predicted proteins | sample 011ome_24_FD_134512 | JGI IMG/M metagenome (GOLD analysis project Ga0181564, IMG submission 134512) | Coastal salt marsh microbial communities from the Groves Creek Marsh, Skidaway Island, Georgia - 011513CT metaG (megahit assembly) | ecosystem: Environmental > Aquatic > Marine > Intertidal... | reverse complement strand
CCTGTGGTCAACATCAGAAAGTCGGGAACTTTGAAATTCATTGGACTTCGATTGGTCACCCTAGCAAATGGCCAGCAGGTGACACTAAATAAGACTGGTTCTATCCAAGTGCTAGATCCAGACGGAAGAATTATAGATGACTACCCAATACCTGCAGGTGCCCTTCTTCATTTCAAAGACGGTGAATTGGTGGATGAGGCGTCCTTGCTCGCTCAATGGGATCCGTACAACATTCCAATTCTGTCGGAAAAGAAAGGCATTGTCGGCTTTGAAGATATGCTTCCAGGAGTTACTACCAAAGTAGAAAAAGACGCGTCTGGCGGAAAGTCTATGGTAGTTATTGAGCATAAGGAAGACCTTAATCCTCAAATTATCGTCAAAGATAGCTCCGGAAAGGCGATCGCCACTTACTCTGTGCCAACCGGAGCCCAGGTGTCAGTTGATGAAGGAACAAGGATTGATGCCGGTTCTATTATCGCAAAAACCCCACGTCAGGCATCTAAAACCCAAGACATTACAGGTGGCCTTCCTCGGGTTGCTGAGTTATTTGAGGCCCGCCGCCCCAAGGAAAGTAATGTTGGTCAAATGGCAAAAATAGATGGGGTTGTTTCCGAAGCAGGAACCTTGCGCTCAAAGAAAAGGTTATTGGTTACCAACGATGGCACTGGTCAGGTTGAAGAGCACCTTATTCCCCATGGAAAGCATGTTCTCGTCCAGGCCGGTGATTATGTGCACAAGGGTCAATTAATTACAGAAGGTGCAAAGGACCCTCATGAAATCCTAGAGATTCTTGGGCCATCCGCTGTGCAAGAATATTTAATCGAAGAAATCCAAAAGGTTTACCGACTTCAGGGAGTTACGATCAATGACAAGCATCTAGAGGTTATCATTTCCAGAATGTTATTCAAAGTTCGCATTACCGATCCTGGTGATGCAGAATTCTTCTGGGGAGATCAGATAGACCGATTCGCCTTTCTTAATGCCAATGAAGAGATTGCCGAAAAAGGAGGAAAGCCAGCAGAAGCCGAGCCAATCCTGCTTGGAATTACAAAAGCATCGCTAGAAACAGAAAGCTTTATATCAGCAGCGTCCTTCCAGGAAACCACCCGCGTACTTACCAATGCGGCAACTTTAGGCAAAGTAGATGAACTTAAGGGATTCAAAGAAAACGTTATCATGGGTCACTTAATTCCCGCAGGAACAGGCCTGCCGAAATGGCGTCGCTTGCGAATCGATACTTTGGGGATAAGCCAGGAACAACCGCTATCTGCATAATTCGAAACACAGACCATCTTTTATTCTTGAACTAATCTCGTAACTCTATACTTTTGCCCCTTTTACCTCAAAAATCACCTATGCCTACTATCAATCAATTAGTCAGAAATAGCAGACAATTGCAGAAGACAAAAACAAAGTCTCCTGCTCTGAAGGCATGCCCTTTTCGAAGAGGCGTTTGCGTACAAGTTACTACCCGTACCCCCAAGAAGCCTAATTCAGCTGTACGCAAAGTCGCTAAGGTTCGCCTGACCACCGGCTATGAGGTTATTGCGTATATTCCCGACGAAGGCCACAACCTCCAGGAGCACAGCATTGTTTTGCTTCGAGGAGGTAGGGTGAAGGATTTGAACGGTGTTCGTTACCACATCGTCCGAGGGACCTTGGATTGCCAAGGAGTCGAAAAACGCAGGAGAAGTCGTTCGAAATACGGCGTAAAAAAACCTAAGGCCTAATATGTCACGACGCAGACAAGCTGTTAAACGATCGGTTGCACCCGATCCTCTTCACGGAAGCACTTTGATTAGCAATCTCATCAACATAGTAATGTTGAGTGGGAAAAAGTCAGTGGCTCAGCGCATCGTTTATGGTGCTATCGAAAAGATGGCCGAAAAACTCGAGAAAGGTAACCCAGTTGATTTAGTTCTAGGTGCACTTGAAAATATTCGTCCTAAAATTGAGGTTAAAAGTCGTCGTGTGGGCGGTGCAACCTATCAGGTTCCAATAGAGGTTCCTTTTGAGCGCCAGCAAAGTCTTGCATTTCGTTGGGTGGTAAAGGCAGCTCTTTCAAGAAAAGGAACTCCTATGTCTCAGGCACTTGCTAATGAATTGATTGATGCCTACAATAATACTGGTTCCGTAGTTAAAAAACGTGAGGAAACACACAAAATGGCCCAAGCTAATCGTGCTTTTGCTCATTTGCGTTGGTAATTCGTTATATGAGCTCATCCCCCCTAAAATCCTCTGCTAATTCGGACTCTCGAGAAACTGTTCTTGAGCATACTCGCAATATTGGCATTGCTGCGCATATTGACGCAGGAAAAACCACTTGTACGGAACGTGTTCTTTTCTATTCTGGTGTGGTTCACAAAATTGGCGAAGTCCATGAAGGCAATGCTACCACAGATTGGATGGAGCAGGAGAGAGAGCGTGGTATAACCATTACTTCCGCTGCTATATCCTGTGGGTGGACAACCGATGAAGGTCCAAACGCGGGACTTCCGCACCGAATCAACATCATAGACACTCCTGGGCATGTCGATTTTACCGCAGAAGTTGAGCGATCGTTGCGTGTTTTGGATGGTGCTGTAGCCGTATTCACATCCGTTGAGGGTGTTCAGCCACAGTCCGAAACAGTTTGGCGTCAGATGGACAAATACAATGTTCCTCGTCTCGGATTCATCAATAAGATGGATCGCATGGGGTCTGATTTCCTTGCTGCGGTCGAGACAATGAAAGAAAAGCTTGGCGCTAATGCACACCCCCTTTTCCTTTCCATTGGAGCAGAGGAGGACTTTAAAGGCCTGATTGATTTGGTCAAGATGGTTGCTTACATCTATGACGAGTCTGATCCGTCTGGTGTTCGCTTTGATACGGTTGAAATTCCAGGCGACTCACTAGAACAAGCAGCTCAGTATCGTGAATCTCTCATCGAAGCTGTTTGTGACTTTGATGATGACCTTGCTGCCAAATACCTTGAAGGGGAGGATATTACTTCCGATGAATTGAAGCTCGGAATCCGCAAAGCGACCCTTTCGATAAAATTTGTTGGGGTAATTCCCGGTAGTGCATTCAAGAATAAAGGTGTCCAAATGCTGATGGACGCAGTTGTTGACTATCTTCCATCCCCGCTTGATTTACCTCCGATGAGAGGTTACGATTCGGATGAAAACGAAGTCAGTATAAGTCCTGATGACAGTGCAAAACCCGCAGGCCTTGCCTTCAAGTTAATGACTGACCCCTATGTCGGCAAACTGGTTTTTTGTCGTGTTTATCAGGGTACTCTCAGAAAAGGCACAGCTCTTTATAATCCGAGAACCCGCAAGAGTGAGCGCGTATCCCGTCTAATGATTATGAAGGCCGATAGTCGTGAGGACATTGAGGTCGCATACTCAGGAGATATTTGCGCTCTTATTGGGGTTAAGGATGTGGTAACAGGTGATACACTTTGCGAAAAAGACCTTGATATAAGATTAGAACCTCCTAGTTTTCCGGAGCCGGTCATTTCGATGTCTATTGAACCAGCCACCAAGGCGGATCAAGAGAAGATGTCATTGGGATTACAGCGTTTAGCCGAAGAAGACCCAACTTTTTCATTGTCCACCAATGAAGAAACAGGACAGACCATCATCGCAGGGATGGGTGAGCTTCATCTTGAAATTATACGTGATCGATTGTTTCGTGAGTTTAAGGTTGAAGCTAAAGCAGGAAAGCCCCAAATTGCCTACCGCGAGACCATTGGTTCCTCTTCCGAAGGCGTTGGGAAGTTTGTTCGCCAGTCAGGTGGTCGCGGCCAGTATGGTCACGCTGTTCTTAAACTTGAACCGCTCGAGAAGGGCAAAGGTGTAGAATTAGAAAACAAAATTGTTGGCGGTGCCATACCTAAAGAGTTTATTAAGCCTACTCTAGATGGAGTCAGAGAAGCAGCACTTGGTGGTGTCGTTGCAGGCTACCCAGTTATCGATTTTAAAGTGACTTTAATTGATGGGTCATTCCACGATGTAGACTCATCTGAAATGGCCTTCAAAATGGCAGGCATTTTTGCTTTCAAAGATGCGATGCAAAAGGCCTCCCCTGCTCTATTGGAACCAATCATGAAGGTAGAGGTCTCCACTCCTGAGGACTATCAGGGAGAATTGATGGGTGATTTGAATCGTCGTCGCGGTCAAATACAGGGAATGTCAACTCGTGGAACAGTCTGTGTGATTGATGCCTTCGTTCCCTTGGAGAATATGTTTGGCTATTCTACAGATATGCGCTCCCTTTCCTCTGGTCGTGCAGATTACTCAATGACTCCCTCTCACTTCGATCAAGTTCCACAAAATTTGGTTAAAGATATCGTTGATTCCTCATCTAGGGAGCCTGCCAGAACTTAACTCACCCCATGAACGGTCACAAAATACGAATAAAATTAAAAGGTTTTGATTACCGAGTAATCGACCAGTCTTCATCAGACATTGTTGACACCGCTAAGCGCACTGGTGCCCGTGTTGCTGGTCCTATCCCCATGCCCACACGCATCGAGAGATACACTGTTAACCGGTCCCCGCATGTAGATAAAAAATCAATGGATCAATTTGAGCTCCGAACACACAAGCGTTTGATTGATATTATTGATCCTACTGTACAAACCGTTGATGAATTAAAAAAGCTCAACCTTCCTGCAGGTGTTGAAATCAACATTAATGTTTAAATAATTTAATTTTAACAATCTAATAACCCCCCTTTAAAGCAGGTTTAAAAGTGCATTTGCAGCCTGCCGCTTAAAGAATGAAACTCGAAATACTAGGTAAAAAGCTTGGGATGTCCCAAGTGTACGACGAAGATAACAATCTTGTTCCCGTTACAATAATTGAAGCTGGACCCTGCCCTATTCTGCAGGTTAAAAGATTGGATGCTGATGGTTATTCGGCTGTACAAATCGGCTATAACCCGACGGGCAAGTCTCCCAACAAAACGAACAATTGCATTAAGGGCTCAGCAACCAAAGTGGGTGTAGAGCCTCAAAGCATCTGTCAGGAAATTCGCCTTGAAGGTGATCACAACTTGACTGCGGGATCATCGATTTCCTTGTCAGATTTCTTGGATGTCCCTTTGGTTGATGTTGTATCAACCACCAAAGGACGAGGTTTTCAAGGCGTTGTTAAGCGATGGAATTTCGGCGGCGGTCCTGCTTCCCATGGCTCTATGTTTCATCGTCGGGGTGGTTCATATGGTTTGTGTCAGTGGCCTGGTCGTGTTTTCAAAAACAAGAAAATGCCTGGTCATATGGGTGACGCAAAAAGAACTGTGCAAAACCTTAAGGTTGTAAAAGTCCTCCCTGACAAAAACCTTGTTCTTGTTAAGGGTAGCATTCCTGGGGCGAAGGGTTCTATCCTCACCCTCCGAGTGGCGAAAAAGCTCAAAGTGTCGAAGTAATCCAGATGAAAATTAAATTATTTAAAGTGGACGGAACTGAAGGAGGCGTGAGAGAACTAGATAATTTTCCAAGCCTCGAGCCCGGAAAAGGTGTAGATGCACTTCGCCAATTTATTCTTGGTGTCAGGGCAAATGCACGACAAGGAAATGCATCAACTAAAACCCGGGATGAGGTTTCAGGTTCTGGAAAGAAAATATACAGACAGAAAGGCCTTGGTACCGGCCGTGCCGGTGATAAGCGTGCCATTCAAAGACGGGGCGGAGGTATTGCATTTGGCCCTAAGCCACGTTCCTATTCCCAGAAAATAAACATCAAGGTCAAAAAGTTAGCACTCACGCGTGCTTTACTTGATCATGCGTCTGAGGGAACCATCTTTCTGATTGAAGACTGGAAGGTGTCGGAGCCTAAAACAAAGTTGTTCTCTGCCATTGTTTCCAACATTGATCCCCTTTCCCGAAAACTTCTCGCGGTTGATGATTCTTTTGATAATAATGTATCACTTGCTGCTCGTAATCTATCCACCACAACCCTAGGAAGGGCGACTGAAATAAGTGCGGTGGACTTAATTCATGCAGACAAAGTTGTAATCAGCCTTACCGGCATCGAGGCATTGCTGAATAAACTTCAAAAATCAGATTCCTAACAATGAACGAACCTGTCCAAATTCTCCAGGAGGCTTTGCTTACAGAAAAAGCAACCATGTTGTCGTCGAATCTTAACCAATATGTTTTTTCGGTTTCTCCTGCCGCTACTCGTACACACATCAAGTACGCAATCGAGAAAACCTTTGGTGTTAATGTTTCAAAAGTGAATACACTTACAAAAAAACCAAAGGCGAAAAGTGATCGTATGCGGAGAAACCGGCAAGGTTTCACGGCACTTTCTAAGAAGGCAATTGTTACCCTAAAGGCTGGGGACAGTATTGATTTAGCTTAACCTTTCTCATCATGGCTATTTTACAGCAGAAACCAGTAACTCCATCCGGGCGTTTTTACATTAAAAACAAGCAGGAACTTTCCAAGAAAAGACCTGAGAAATCGCTTACCTTCGGACACCACAGGAAAAAAGGTAGAAACACTTACGGCAGAATCACTTCTAGGCGTCGTGGCGGAGGACACAAAAGATTATATCGAACAATTGATTTTCGTCGTAATCAACTTGATCAGAGTGCGACTATTATCGCATTAGAATACGATCCAAACCGTACTGCTAATTTGGCATTGGTTCAATACGAGGATGGAGAAAAGGTCTACCTTTTGGCTCCAAATAATGTCGGAGAAGGTGATGTAATTGTAAGCACGAATGGAGTAGCCGATTTCTCTCCAGGAAATGCGATGCCTATCAAAAATATACCGCTTGGGACCAAGGTGCATTGTATAGAAATGTTACCCGGAGCTGGTGCAAAGATAGCACGTTCAGCAGGCTCAGCGGCTAGATTAATTTCATTGGATGGAGATCGTGCTTCGATAAAAATGCCAAGCGGCGAAATTCGCCTAGTGAATTCGCGTTGCCGTGCAACCATTGGAGAGGTTGGAAATGGAAGCCATCAAAAGGCAACCATCGGCAAAGCCGGCAGGAATCGATGGAAAGGGCGTCGCCCCCGCGTCCGCGGTGTAGCCATGAACCCAGTCGATCATCCAATGGGTGGTGGCGAAGGTAAAACTAGTGGAGGTGGTCATCCCAGCTCGCCCTGGGGTCAGTTATCTAAAGGATTTCCGACTAGGAAAAAATCAAAACCCACTAATTCTATGATTATAACACGCCGCAACGGTCGTCGTCTTAAATAGGGGTATTTATTTTATGACAAGATCTATCAAAAAGGGTTTCTTTGTAGACCCGCATTTAATGAAGAAGGTGCAAAAAGCCCAAGACTCTGGTGACCGTAAGCCCATACGAACATGGTCCCGCCGATCTACCATTACTCCAGATTTTGTTGGACTGAACTTTACTGTTCACAACGGCAAAAACTTCCTTCCTGTTTATGTGACCGAAAACATGGTAGGTCACAAACTTGGTGAATTTTCCGCTACTCGTGCATTCAAATCGCACAATCCACACACCCAAAAGTAAGTCATGGAAATAAAATCTTGCTCCAAATACATGAGGATTTCGCCCAAGAAAGCGCGAGAAGTTGCTCGCATACTTCCTGGTAAAAAAGCCAACGAGGCAGTTTCATTACTTAAATATATTCCAAGAAAAGCTGCCAGAATGCTCAATAAAACTTTGCAATCTGCCATTTCCAATGCTGAAAATAATTCCAACCTGAACTCAGATGATTTGACTATCCTTGAAGCGAAAGTTGATGAAGGACCTGCCTTGAAAAGATTCCGTCCTTGTGCACGTGGTTCAGCTCATCCTTACAAGAAAAGAATGAGTCATTTAAAAATTACTTTAACTGACGGAGAATAATTTATTATGGGACAAAAAGTTAACCCTATCGGTTTTAGATTAAGCGTTCGTCGTAATTGGAGTGCTCGGTGGTATGCGAATAAGCATGACTACTCAAAACACATGGCCGAAGATAATCTTATCCGTGGTTTTTTAGACAAGAAACTCCGTTATGCTTCTGTACCTAGAGTTGTAATCGAGAGAGCTTCAACTCGCACAAGAGTAACTATTTGGACTGCAAGGCCGGGAATCGTCATTGGCCGAAAGGGTCAAGAATTGGACAATCTACGTGATTCTCTTAATCGACTGGTAGGCAAAGAAATCCGTCTCGAAATTCAAGAAATAAAAAAACCAGACTTAGTAGCAGCTTTAGTCGCAGAAAATGTAGCCCTCCAGCTTGAGAGACGCATCGCTTTTCGCCGAGCAATGAAGAAGGCGGTACAGACCACAATGTCCATGGGAGCCGAAGGTATTCGAATCCAGTGTGCCGGACGGCTTGCGGGTGCTGATATTGCTCGTACGGAGCAACTTCGTGAAGGAAGGGTGCCACTTCATACTTTACGGGAAAATATTGATTATGGCTTAGTTGAAGCAAACACCGTTTACGGAATTATTGGCATCAAATGTTGGATCTGTCTCAAAGAAGACGATAAAATTTTCTAAACTAAGTTTATTGCGCCATGCCAAAATTACTACCATCACGCACTAAATACCGTAAGGTTCACAAAGGGAGAATTCGTGGAGTCGCTTCACGGGGGAATGTTGTTTCCTTCGGTGAGTTTGGAATACAGTCTCTCTCTCGCGGCAGAATGACCTCCAATCAGATTGAAGCAGCACGTGTGGCGATTAATCGTCACCTCAAAAGAAAAGGAAAAGTTTGGATCCGCGTATTTCCACACAAGCCTGTTACCAAAAAACCAGCAGAAACGCGTCAAGGTAAGGGCAAAGGGCCTGTCGACCACTGGGTTGCTGTTATTAAGCCCGGTCATGTCTTATTTGAGATTGCTGGATGCTCTCTTACCCTTGCCAGAGAAGCCCTTGGTCTTGCGGATGCTAAACTACCTTTTCGTTGCCGTCTAGTTACTCGCCAACAAAACTTCTAAATCAATTTTCACAAATGAAAATGTCTGAAATAAAAGATCTATCAAGGCTTGAACTTGAAAAAAAGTTTAGGGAATTGGGCGAAGAACTTCTTAGCTTGCAAGTTAGAAAACAAACCGGGCAGGTTGAGAAACCTCACATGATTAAAGAAATCAAGAATGATCGTGCCCGTTTAGCAACTTTACTTACCCAAATCAGATCTGAAGTATCAGCTTCCTGAAATCACCATGACCGCTGAATCTAATAGAAAAAATCGTAAAGAACTTATTGGGGTTGTTCGATCCAAAACTGGAGAGAAATCCTTGAAAGTGGTTTACGAATACAAGACCCCCCACCCTCTCTACAAAAAAGAAATTCGCCGTAAAACAACTGTCCATGTTCATGATGAACAGGACCAGTGTCGTATTGGTGATAAGGTTCGGATTATGTCAACGCGTCCACTGAGTAAACTCAAGAGGTGGAGAGTGGTTGAATTAATTGAGAAAGCACCTGTACTCTAATTCCATTAGCCATGATTCAGTTATTAAGTAGATTAGAGGTTGCCGACAATACGGGTGCTAAAAAAGTTCGCATGATTCGTCGACTCGGTCAGCTAAAGGATACCGCATCGGTTGGGGATGTTATTGTCTGCCATGTGAAAGAAAGTACTGTAGATGCCTCCGTAAAGAAAGGGAGTGTAGTTCGAGCAGTCGTTGTTCGCACCAAAGCACCTTTGCGTAGGAGGGACGGAAGCTATTTACGTTTTGATGAGAACGCGGTGGTTTTGGTGAATAATGATGGAACACCAAGAGGTACTCGCATTTTTGGACCAGTTGCTCGTGAATTACGCCAGAAGTTTATGAAAATTATTTCTCTTGCTCCGGAGGTACTCTAACGCCATGGCAACTAAACTCAAAAAAGGAATTGAGGTTGTGGTCACCGCAGGAGATCACAAGGGTAGCAAAGGTAAAATATTGCAGATATTGCGGAGTAAGGATCGTGTTCTTATAGAAGGCGTAAATCTGGTCAAAAAGCACGAACGTAAGACTCAGGATAACCCTCAGGGCGCCATCGTTGAGAGGGAGGCATCTATCCACATATCCAACATCAAGTTGGTTTAGCACGAAAACTTTTCTTATGAGTACACCAGAATTAAAGAGAATTTATTTAGACGAGGTGGTCCCGGTTCTCCTCAAGAACCGTGGCTACAAAAATATCCATGAGGCACCCAAAATTTCTAAGATCGTTCTTAATTCTTCCTTCGGGGCAGAAATGGACAAGAATGGAATTGCTGACTTAGTGAAGGATATGACTGCCCTTTCAGGTCAATCACCGGTTGTTGTTAAAGCTAAAATTAGTGTTTCAAACTTTAAATTACGGCAAGGTATGCCTGTCGGCGTAAAAGTAACACTTAGAGGAAGCCAAATGTGGGAGTTTTTGTACCGGTTGATTGCTGTTGCACTTCCTAATATAAGGGACTTCAGGGGTGTCCCGTCAAAGTTAGACGGCAGAGGCAATTATTCTTTGGGTATTACCGACCACAGTATTTTTCCTGAGATCAAGGTCGAGAGGCAAAGGGTTAACACGGGCTTGGATATATGTATCACAACTACTGCATCAAATGACGACGAAGGAGTGGAATTGCTTGGCTTACTGGGTATGCCTTTCCGCAAGAAATCAACACAGCCAGTAATGCAAGCCGCATAAGTTTTTACCTTATTTATTTTTAACCATGGCAAAAAAATCAGTCATTCAAAGAAACCTCAAAAGAGAAAAAATGGTGGCTCGCTATGCAAAGAAGCGTGCATCATTGAAGAAGGTCTTGGCAGACCCTGCGACTAGCGAGGAAGAATTCTACGCCGCACAGGCAAAATTATCCAAGTTGCCCAAGAATTCTTCCCCTGTTCGCCTAGTTAAACGCTGCTCCCTCACGGGAAGGCCCAGAGCGGTTATCCGCAAGTTTGGACTTTCCCGTATCTCATTTAGAGAACTTGCACTTCAGGGTAAGGTTCCTGGAGTGGTTAAGGCCTCTTGGTAGTAAATTTTATCCACATAGCTATGTCAGTTCACGATACCATTGGTGACTTTATAACCGTAATCCGAAATGCTGGAAAAGCGGGAAAAGAAAAATGTAACTACCCTCATTCCAACTTAAGATTGGGCATCGGTTCTATATTAAAGGCACGCGGTTTTATAACTGAATGCGTGGAAGTCGAGTCTGACAAAGGGTTCAAAACCATTGAAATCCAGCTTAAGTATGTGAGTGGTATGCATGCGATCAAGGGCATCTCCCGTGTGAGTACCCCAGGAAGACGTTCTTACTGCGGATACAGAGATATACCCAGCGTACTGGGTGGCTTGGGTATTTCCATTCTCAGCACACCACAAGGCGTTATCGATGATCGAACCGCACGACAGAAAAAATTAGGTGGCGAGTTACTCTGTAGTGTTTGGTAAAAAATTTTAATAAAAATGAGCAGAATCGGTAATCTCCCCATTCCTATCCCCTCGGGGGTGGAAGTTAAAATCGAGAATCACTTAATTCGGGTGAAGGGACCTAAAGGTGACCTATCTCAGGAAACTATACCTGAGGTAAAAGTTGTAGTGGCAGACAATGAAGTCCTCATTTCTCCTGTTTCGGATTCTCGCTTCAGCAAAGCCATTCAGGGAACAACCCGCTCTCTGATAGCTAATATGGTTCACGGAGTAGTCGAACCTTACAGCAAGGATCTTCTGATTGAAGGTGTCGGATTTCGTGCGACGATCAAAGGAAATGAAATCGATTTAGAACTTGGATATTCCCATCCGGTTCGTCATCCCATTCCTGACGGAGTTATTGTTACCGTAGCAGACAATGTTAAAATTCATGTCGAAGGAGCTGATAAGCAAAAGGTGGGGCAAATGGCAGCTGACATAAAGAGTTATTATCCAGTGGAGCCCTATAAAGGTAAAGGGGTGCGTATTCTTGGTCAATATGTCCGTCGAAAAGAAGGGAAGAAATCCGCTTAATTTTACTTTTAATCTTACTACCATGAATTTGCATAAAAAGAGAGAATTGGCCCAAAAGCGTCGCTGGAGAATTCGCAAGAAAGTATCAGGCACGTCCGTGCGTCCTCGAGTTGCTGTCCGTTTCACAAACAAAAATGTCCATGCTCAATGTATTGACGACGAAAACTCCAGTACTTTGGTGTCTATTTCAACTAATGAGTCGAACTTCAAAACCTCACTGCCTAATACAGCGGGCTCCCAAGCTGTAGGATTGGAGTTCGGAAAAAGAATTAAAAAAGCAGGAATTGAAACCATTGTGTTCGATCGATCCGGAAGAAAATACCATGGTTGCGTAAAAGCCTTTGCGGAAGCCTTGCGCGAACAAGGTCTAAAATTTTAAACACTATGACACCCTCTAATAACAAATCATCCAAATCTGGTGAAAAGATTGTTCTCGAAGACAATGATGAACTTTTTGAAAAGGTGGTTCATGTCAATCGTTGTGCCAAAGTTGTCAAGGGAGGTCGCAGATTTAGTTTTGCTGCCTTAGTGGTAGTCGGAGACCAAAAGGGCAATGTTGGTTTTGGTTATGGAAAAGCCCAAATGGTTCCTGACGCGATCAGAAAGGGAACAGAACAGGCCAAAAAATCGATGACTTTTGTTTCTCTTTCGGGCGAAACAATTCCTCATCCAGTTCTGTCAAATTTCGATGGAGGAAAGGTATTACTCCGCCCAGCAAGAAAAGGTACTGGTATCATTGCTGGAGGTGGAGTTCGTGCTGTTCTAGAAGCAGCCGGTGTAAAAAATGTCCTTTCTAAATCTCTTGGATCGAACAATCAATTATCTGTTGTATCTGCCACCATACGAGGGCTTAAAGAGCTTCGAACCTCTTCTGAGATTTCACTTATCCGCGGCGAATCAGTTCGGGGGCCTGCATTTACCGAGGCATCTAATGCTGCTTGAGCTTATTCTACACCATGAAAGAAAATTCATTACCAAAGGGTCCAAACAGGGAGAAAAAAAGATTGGGCAGGGGCGAAGGCAATGGGCACGGCAAAACCTGCTGTCGTGGTCATAAGGGTGCCGGGGCAAGATCTGGCTACTCCTTAAGAGCTGGCTTTGAAGGCGGGCAGATGCCTCTCTTCAGAAAACTTCCACAGCGAGGGTTTAATCGTGCACGCTTCCAGGAAAGCGTTGCAGTTGTTAATCTCATGAATCTTAGTAGGTTAGAGGGCACCAAAATTGACCTTGGTTCCCTGCAGGCTGCTGGATTGGTACGTTCAAGTGCACACAAAGTAAAGCTTTTGGGAGACGGAGAAATTTCCTCTGCATTAGATGTGCATGTAAACCAGATTTCCGGGGCTGCAAAATCGAAAATCGAAGCTGCTGGAGGTTCAGTAACTCTAGTCTAAGCCTTATGCTGTCTGCTTTTACCAACTCTCTAAAGATACCTGAGCTTAGGCAGAAGATTTTCTTCACTCTGGCTCTGCTATTTATTGCAAGAGTAGGAGCAAATATTCCTTTACCAGGCGTAGATCCAGCACCAATTCAAGGATTTTTTGAACTTCGTGAGCAAACCCGTAGTAGTTCAGAGGGCAATGACATTCTTGGTTTTTACAATATGTTCACAGGGGGTGCTCTTCTAAACGGAGCTTTATTTGCCCTCGGGATTATGCCTTACATTAGTGCATCAATTATCATGCAGCTAATGGGCGCGGTTTTCCCGCATTTAGCTAGATTGCAGCAGGAAGGTGAGCCTGGAAGGCAAAAAATTTCTCAGTACACAAGATACCTCACAATCCTTATCTGTTTAGTACAAGGCGGGCTGCTTGCGGTGGCACTCAGAGACAGCCCTGGTAGTTTAATTATGGGCTTTAACCCAAATGAGATTGGTTTAGACGGTGAACCTTTGGGCTCCATCGTCGTGGCCTCATCCCCCACCCTTTTTCTAATTAACTCCATTGTCTTCCTTACCACGGGATCCCTTATCCTGATGTGGTTAGGCGAGCAGATAACTCAACGTGGTATCGGCAATGGAATCTCTCTTCTTATTACCGTCGGCATTCTCGCAGATTTACCTAAGGCGTTGGCCGACGCCTATTCATTAGTCTTTCTTGCCCCTGCAGACGACAATTTGGTGATTGTTAAAGCTATACTCATGGTGGGGATTTTCCTCTTAGTAGTGGGTGGCATTATCGCAGTAACCCAGGCTCAGCGTAAAATTCCCGTCCAATACGCTAAAAGGATGGTCGGCAGGAAAGTCTTTGGTGGGCAGAGTTCATTTCTGCCCTTGAAGGTAAATTATGCCGGTGTGATGCCAGTGATCTTTGCCAGTGCGATTTTGATGTTCCCCGCCCAATTGCTTAGAACTCTTGGCGCTGCGATTGCTGATTCTCCAGCTGAAACAAATTGGGCGATCGATTTAGCTAACGCCTTTGCTGGAAGAGGTTGGTTTTATTATATGGTCTATGGAGGCTTAATTCTAGTCTTCAGTTATTTTTGGGTATCTATTATGTTCAAACCTGTCCAAATTGCCGATGAGCTAAAGAAGAACGGTGGGTATGTGCCGGGTGTACGCCCAGGGGACCACACAGCTCGCTTCCTTGATTTTGTTATGACTAGACTGACTCTAGCTGGTGCGATCTTTCTTACCATAATCGCAGTTTTCCCAGATTTTATATTTAATACTGCCAACGTTTCTTACAATGTGGCTACATTTTTTGGTGGCACCGGAATGTTGATCATTGTTGGGGTGGTGCTCGACACGATGAGACAAATTGAAACCTTTCTTCTCCAAAGGCACTATGATGGGTTTTTACGAAAGGGTAGAATACGCGGAAGGTCCACCTCTGCCAACCGCGGAATTGAAAGCTTGGAAATCAAGGATTTCGAAGCCCAGTGGAGACCCTTAATCATTATATCAATCGCTCTTTTTGCGTTCGGTTTATTTGCCTATTTTTTTAAAGGAGTCTGATTTTTAAACCGATAATTCACTAACTTAGAATTTTATATTATGGCCAGATTGTTAGGAGTAGATATTCCAAACCGTAAGAAAATTGCTTTTTCCTTAAGGTATATTTACGGGATTGGACCAACTAGAGCGACCAAGATACTTGATGCTACAGGAATTGACCCTGATCGTCGTACTCAAGAACTTAACGAGCAAGAACTAAGCTTGCTTAGCAATTATATCATCGAAAACAAAATCGTTGTCGAGGGCGATCTGCGCAGGTTGATTACGAACAACTTGAAGCGCCTGCAAAGCATTCGGAGTTACCGCGGCTTAAGACACCAGCGTGGTTTGCCTGTTCGTGGTCAACGCACGATCACAAATGCGAGAACCCGGAAGGGTGGTCGCAAGACTGTTGGCGTGGTTAGAAAATCCTAAACCAATTTACACCTAAACATATGAGCGAAGACAACAAAGAGGAAGACCAAGTTGCGGTTCCCGCCAAAGGAGATAATGAAACACCCCAAGTTAATGATGTTACTTCCTCTGCAGGGAAGGACCATGACTCCGGCCAAGTTGCAACTGAAAAGAAAGAGGAATCTGCCGCTGATCTTTTGGGTGCCAATATTGAACAAGTTAAAGTCCGTAAAGCAAAAGGAAGTAAAAACATTTCTTCTGGAATATGCTTTATTGTAGCTACATTCAACAATACCAAGGTTTCATTTTCCGACATGCGAGGGAATGTGATCTCATGGTCAAGCTCAGGAAAGTGTAATTTTCGTGGATCAAGAAAGTCTACTGCTTATGCTGCACAAGTTGTCACCCAAGACGCGGGTAAAGTAGCCATGTCTCATGGCATGAAGGAAGTACTTGTTAAGGTCAAGGGCCCCGGTATGGGTCGTGACTCAGCGATCAGGGCCCTGCAGAGCCTTGGGTTCACAGTAACCTCTATTATTGATGTGACTCCGGTTCCGCACAATGGATGCCGCCCCCCCAAGCGTAGAAGAGTTTAAGCCTAATCTTTTTTAAATTTCTAATATTATGTCTCGATACACCGGACCGACCACTCGTTTAAATCGCCGTTTTGGTATGGCGATCTTTCCCGCTAATAAAGCCTTTGAAAGAAGAACATATCCTCCCGGTCAGCACGGGCCTAATTTTCGTCGTAAAGTTAGCGATTTTGGGCTGGGCTTACTCGAGAAACAAAAACTCAGGATTATGTATGGTCTCACTGAAAAACAGTTTCGTAACTTGTTCCAAAAGGCAAAGCGCATGCAGGGTGTAACAGGGGAAAATTTCCTTACTCTTTTGGAGACCCGTTTGGACAATATCGTTTATCGTCTTGGTTTTACCAAAACCAGACAAGCCGCTCGCCAATTTGTCAATCACGGACATCTACTTGTTAATGGCAAGAAGGTCGATATACCCAGCTATCAAGTATCTGTGGGAGACGAAATTGGTGTCCGTGAAAAAACATCTTCCCGTCAAGTGGCAACTCGAAATCTTGAGGATTCCCAGTACCATTCTTCTCCCGCATGGGTTGAGGTCCGTCCTGATTCTTTACAGGGCACTGTGTCCCGCTTGCCTCAACCGGATGAATTAGAGCAAAGCATAAATGTTCAACTCGTTGTTGAGTACTACAGCCGATAATTATTTTATTTTAACCCAAAAAGACAATGGCTACCAAATTAGGAAAATTCGAATTACCCAATCGCCTTATCAAAGAAGAAGAATCTGCTTCTGAAAAGTTTGCAAAATTTATCGCCGATCCTTTTGAAACCGGATACGGCCATACTATTGGAAATGCATTTCGGCGTGTCCTGTTAAGTTCCATTGAGGGTGCAGCTATTTCTTCCTTCAAGATGGATGGAGTGCAGCATGAATTCCAAAGTATTGATGGTATAGTCGAGGATGTCACTGATATCGTACTTAACCTCAAAAAGATTCTTATCGTAAGCCACAAGTCTGAAAATGTTACTTTGACTTTGGATGTTGAGAAGGAGGGAGAAATCACTGCAAGCGATATATCACCTTGCGAAGGAATTGAGATTATCAATCCTGATCAGATTATACTTACCACAGATACCAAAACAAAGGTATCAGCCGAGCTTGAGGTAACTATTGGCCGGGGTTTCTGTCTAGGTGAAGATAATAAAAACGACGAGCAACCTATTGGCGTTATCAATGTGGACGCCCTTTATTCCCCTGTTAAATTAGTCAAATATGAAGTCCAAAATACCCGTGTTGGGCAAATGACAGACTATGATAAATTGATTTTAGAAATCCATACAGATGGAAGGATTAATCCCGATGACGCACTCAAGCAATCGGCAGCCATTTTGCGCCATCATCTTGATGTTTTTGACCAAATCAGCGAAGAGCAAATAGAGTTTGAGAACAACACAAAGCAAGTCAGTGAAGAACAGAATCGCCTCCGCAATTTATTGAGTATGAGTGTAAATGAAATCGAACTTTCTGTTCGCGCTGCTAATTGCTTGAATAACGCAAACATCACAACTGTGGGTGAACTCGCAACCAAGTCTGAGCCAGAAATGCTCAAGTATAGAAACTTCGGCAAAAAGTCGCTAAACGAAATTAAGGCAAAGTTGGAGCAACTTGGATTATCCTTAGGAATGAAGTTTGAAAGTAGGCTGCTTGAATCCGTTTCCAACTAGTTTTCCTTTTTACCATTTGCCCCATAATCACAGATGAGACACCGCAAGCATAACCATCAACTTGGAGTTAAGTCCGCACACCGGACATCCTTGATCGCGAACCTTTCTTGTTCACTGATTGAACATGGTAGAATTAAGACCACCCTAGCCAAGGCAAGAGCCTTGAGGCCATCGCTTGAAAAGGTTGTCACTTTAGCCAAAAAGGCACATGCATCCTCGGATCCAGCCAAGAAGGTACACTATCGTAGGCTAGCCATTGCTAGGCTTAGGAATAAAACTGCAGTCTCCAAGCTATTTGATGAACTGGTCGTTCAGTTTTTGGAAAGAAGTGGTGGATACACAAGAATCTACAAGCTTGCACTACCCAGATTGGGAGATGCAGCAGATATGGCCCTAATTGAGTTTGTCGAAGAGGCTCCGAAGAAGAAGGTCTCCAAGAAAAAGCAAACTAAAAAGAATACAGAAAAGCCTGAAGCAAAGCCCACCAAGGAAGAGCAGGAAGAAACTCCCGTAGAAACTTCTGAGTCTGAGAAGTCAGTGAAGGCTGTAGCATCTGAGGAAGTGAACGAAAAGACTCCTGCTTCAGATGAGATAGCAAGCTCGTCAGAGGAAACCGCTGAAGTGCAAGATGCCGACGCACCTAGCCAGATCGAGGATTCGAATCCCGAAGGATCCACTGAGAGCAAATAGTCTTTTCTGCAAATTGATAATTACCTTACCTTCGAGGGTTAGGTTCTGTCTTTTTAATATAGTTTTCATTGTTTAGCAGAATAGGGTTTGCGGGGATTTGGATAAATCCTTATCAATTTTCGTTTCAACCTAATATTTTGTTTAAATATGCCACAGACTGTTTTGGTTCTTGATTTTGGCTCTCAGTACACCCAGGTCATCGCCCGTCGTATTCGAGAGCAAAAAGTTTACTCCCAAGTACTCCCATTTGATACCCCCTTCGCTGCTATTAAAAAGGCCCAGCCTCTAGGAATTATATTATCCGGCGGTCCCGCAAGCGTTCTTTCCAAAGGAGCACCCCTGCCAGACAAGAGAATATTTTCCCTGGGGGTCCCCGTCTTGGGGATTTGTTATGGTCTGCAGTTGATGGGAAAATTGCTCGGTGGTGAAGTAAAGAAGTGTGCGCACCGTGAATATGGCAGAAGCCAGCTAACCATAAAAAAATCAGGCAAGCTATTTGCGAAAATGCCGAAATCATTAACCGTATGGAATTCACACGGAGATGCAATCGTTCGTGTACCTCAGGGTTTTAAGGGTATTGCTAGCACAGAAAATTCCGATTTTTCCGCTATTGAAGATGCAAAGCGAAGATTTTACGGATTACAGTTCCATCCCGAAGTGGAGCATTCCCAAAGAGGTGTCGAAGTAATCAAAAATTTCCTTTTCTCAATCTGTAAGTGCAAAGCAGATTGGGATATGGGTGACTTCATTGAGGCATCTGTTAAAAAAATAAGAGATCAAGTCGGCAACAAGAAGGTAATTCTTGGATTAAGCGGAGGCGTAGACTCCAGCGTGGCCGCCGCCTTGATTGATCGGGCAATTGGCAAGCAACTCACTTCAATCTTTGTGGACAACGGCCTGTTGCGCCTAAATGAGCGGGAGGAGGTAATTAAGCTGTTCAATGACCATATTCCCGGGAAATTAAGAGTAGCCAAAACAGGCAGCCTTTTCTTGGGGAAGTTAAAAGGAGTAACAGACCCGGAAAGAAAACGTAAAATTATTGGGAAGACCTTCATTGATGTCTTCGATAAAGAAGTCAAAAAGCTGGGAGAAGTTGATTTTCTTGCTCAGGGTACCTTATACCCTGATGTCATCGAAAGCGTTCCAATTGGTGGCAATCCTGCCGCACTGATCAAGAGCCATCATAATGTGGGCGGACTCCCTGCAAAAATGAAACTCAAGCTTTTGGAGCCATTGCGGGAACTTTTTAAGGACGAGGTTCGCTTGTTGGGTAAAGAGTTAGGCCTGCCCGACCATGTGATCAATAGACACCCCTTTCCCGGACCGGGCTTAGGCGTCCGCGTAATCGGTGATATAAACACAAAGAGGCTTACTATCTTAAAGCAAGCCGATGCGATTTTTATCGATGAGCTCAGGCAATCTGGATGGTATGGAAAATTGTGGCAGGCGTTCTGTGTATTTTTACCAGTGCGAAGTGTTGGGGTAATGGGAGATGAGCGAACCTATGAAAATGTCATCTGCTTACGGGCAGTAACCAGTAGCGATGCGATGACAGCAGATTGGGCAAGCTTACCGGATGACCTTCTACGTAAAGTTTCTAGCAGGATTATAAATGAAGTCCAGGGAGCGAACCGGGTTGTCTATGATGTAAGCTCAAAACCACCTAGTACAATTGAGTGGGAGTAGTGCATGAACTTTTCCTATGAAGAAGACAGTGTCCAACTACTGTCTAAGCTAGAACGGTTTATCCCCTCGGCGGGAACTGATTCCGTTATTAGCGATACTGTATCCGGTATTCTCTCTGAGATTCACAATCACGGGGATTCGGCGGTTCAGCAGAAAACATTGCTATTTGATGGGGTTTCATTGGAACCATCCGAGTTTATGGTAACCACGGAAGAGCTAGAAGCATCTCTTCAATCACTATCCCCCGAGGAAACCAAGGCGTTAAAAGAGGCCATTGCCAATGTTTCACACTTTCATCAACAGAGCTATCCAGAGGATTGGCAGAAGCCCAATGGCCATGGCGGTATGGTGGGAGAAAAATACTACCCTATCCGGCGTGTAGGTATTTATGTTCCTGGAGGTAATGTCCCTTTGGTTTCGACTGTTATCATGACAGTAACCCTAGCGAAAGTAGCCAAGGTGCCGGAAATTGTGGTGGTTACACCGCCGGATCAATTAGGTCAGGTATCTCCCCACCTTTTGGCTGCCCTTCAATTGCTTGGAGTAAATGAAATTTACAAAATAGGAGGGGCCCAAGCGATAGGAGCTCTTGCTTATGGTACCGAAAGGATTCGTTCGGCTGATAAGATTTTTGGTCCAGGCAATGCCTACGTAAATGAAGCCAAAAGGCAGGTGTTTGGGCAGGTCGGGATCGATTTACTACCCGGACCAAGCGAAGTAATGATCATCGCCGACAAGACAGCACAACCGAGTCTAGTGGCGGCCGCCCTTTTAGCTCAAGCAGAGCACGGTTCTGGCAAAGAAAAGGTTTATTTTCTTTTTCAAGACAAGGAATTATTTAACCCTGTCTTGGAAGAAATGGAAAAGCAGATGAATGAACTATCCCATGCTTCATCGATTCGGCTTGTTTTGGAAAGTGGCTTTTTTGCGGTCCATCTTCCGGAGAAGGAAAGGTTAGCGGAGGTGGCGAACTACATCGCTCCTGAGCATTTGGAATTACAGGCTTCTGAAGAAGCTTGCGATTTTTACTTAAAAAAAATTACCACCGCCGGAGCTTTTCTTGTTGGGCACCAGACATCCACCTCCTTAGGGGATTTTGCCGCTGGTCCAAGCCATGTCTTGCCTACTGGCCGATCTGCCCGATTTTCTTCTGGATTACGTCTGCAAGATTTTCTCCGCCGTAGCAGTGTCATTCGGTATGATAGACAGTCCTGTTTGGCCGCAGCTCCAACAATAGAAGAATTCTCCAAGATGGAAAGACTGGATGGTCATGGAAATGCCCATCAGCTTCGCCTGAGGACGAAAGAATTTCCAAGTTGATGGGAGTGGGCTCATTGCAGACAAGCAAGAGACTCCTACGTCATTCGGCTTACCTGCCTGGAGAGCAGCCGAAAATTCAGGATTCGGTCATTAAATTAAATACCAATGAAAACCCCTATCCCCCCAGCCCCACCGTTACCGATGCTCTCTTAAGTGAAATACCCCGCCTAAATCTCTACCCGAGCCCGCCCTCCGTAGCTTTACGAGAGGAAATTGCCCAGTTGCACGGTCTAGAGTCGGACCAGGTAATTATTGGCAATGGATCAGATGATATCCTGAACCTTTGCGTACGAACCTACTCAGACGATGAGCTGAAGATAGGAATGCTGGAACCAAGTTATTCCTTGTATGAAGTGCTTGCGGGAGTTCAAGGAAGCGATCTGATCAGAATAGGCTTTACAGATGACCAATTTTCAATCGACCCAGAGAAAATCGCAACTTGTGAAGCGAATCTATTTTTTTTAACCAGCCCGCACGCCCCAAGTGGAAGGCTCTATTCTAGGGACCAACTTTCGCAATTGGCTCGAAAATTTCCAGGCCTTTTAGTAATCGACGAGGCTTATGCTGACTTTGCCTCTGAAAATGCGGTTTCCTTACTCAAAGAGTCAGATAATGTATTAATTACCCGCACCTTTTCAAAATCTTACTCACTCGCTGGGCTAAGAGTGGGCTATGGGCTGGGCCCTGCGAGTGTGATTAGCCAATTGGACAAGGTCCGAGAGGTCTATAACCTAGACCGTCTCGCCCAGGCTGGTGCACTTGCAGCCCTTAGAGACCGCAAATACTTTCAAGAGTGCCTGGAAAAGGTGATGGAGCAAAGAAACATGGTCGCCTCCCAATTTGACGACTTTGGCTGGCGTCAGATCGCTTCCTCTGCCAACTTTATATTTGTTCAACCAAAGAGTTCGGGAGAAGGAACCGGACCCGAGGTCGCACTTTCCCTTTTTAGGCATTTATCAGAACACAATATTTTGGTCCGGTATTTTCCCAAGCATCCCCAAACAAGTTCCTTTTTAAGAATCAGTATTGGCAAGCCATCTGAGATGTCTATTCTGATGAAATCAATAAAGTTATGGAGGCAAAAGAAGCAACAAGGTTAGAAAGAAATACAAGCGAGACTCAGATTTCCTTAAGTTTATTGATTTCGGGAACTGGAAAAAACGAAATATCCACCGGCATCCCTTTTCTTGATCACATGCTGCAACTGTTTTCCAGACATGGATTTTTTGATCTAAATATTCATGCAAAAGGAGACCTGGAGATAGACTACCATCACTTGGTCGAAGACTTAGGTATCGCGCTAGGCCAGGCTTTTTCAAAAGCATTAGGGGACAAGTCCGGCATCAAGCGATATGGATTTTTTGTCGCTCCGATGGATGAGACATTGGTCACTACGGTGGTGGATCTTTCAAACCGTCCTTATCTTTGCTGGAAAGTACCTGTTGAAAATTCGATGGTTCGCGACTTTAACATTCAACTACTGAAAGAGTTTTTCCAATCCTTTGCCAATGAAGTCGCCTGCAACTTGCACATTCGGTTAGAGCACGGACAGGAACCACACCACATAGCAGAGGGCATATTTAAGTCTCTTGCCAAGTGTTTGGATATGGCTACGACTTCGGAACCTCGATTGAATGGCAAAGTTCCTTCCACCAAGGGCACACTCTCTGCCTGATCCCAAAAGGTTTCTTTTTGCCGATGAGAGCCCGCAGAATAGCGGTAATTGATTATGGAACCGGCAATCTACGGAGTGTTGTAAAAGCGTTTGAGCATTTGGGCTCAAGGGTTACCCTGGTAAGCAAGCCTGAACAATTAGGGGATGTGGAAGCACTCGTTTTTCCGGGTCAGGGAAGTTTTGATCAATGCATGACCCAATTGCTAAGCTCAGGACTGGATGATTCATTACGGGCATGGATCAGCAAGGATCGGCCATTTTTTGGAATCTGCCTGGGATTACAAGTGCTTTTTGAGTCTTCGGAAGAAGGAAAACTGCCCGGTTTAGGAATATTTTCTGGCAGGGTTCTGCGCTTTTGTTTGTCGACCGGCTTGAAAATACCTCACATGGGCTGGAATCATGTTTCATGGAATTTATCCGAAGAACATTGGGTACGTCAGAACTTGGACGACCAGGACCAATTTTATTTCGTCCACAGTTATTGGGTGGATACCAATGATTCTAGGTTGGAAAAATTTCAAACTGACTATGGGCTTACCTTCACCAGTGGAATTGTCTCCTCCCATTGTCTTGCAACCCAGTTCCACCCAGAAAAAAGTCAGGAAAAGGGAATGCAGCTTTACCGAAACTTTCTTGAAAACATTGATTAGAAGTGGCAGAACATTTGTTTACCCTTTACCCCTCTATCCATTATGTCTGATAAAGCATCCCTAAACTTTGGTGACTCCACCTATTCCCTCAATGTTCTGATTGGTTCAGAAAATGAAAAGGCCTTGGATGTGAGGCAGCTTCGCAAGGATAGTGGCTTGATTACCTTTGATGACGGATATGGAAACACGGGCTCCTGCGAAAGCACGGTTACATTCATAGATGGGGACAAGGGCATATTAAGGTATCGTGGATATGATATTGCGGAACTTGCAGAGAAATCCAATTTCCTAGAGGTTTGCCTGCTTCTGTTAAACGGTGAGTTGCCATCCTCGCAGGAGCTGACTGCTTTTGAGTCGAAGGTCTCCAGATTTCAAACCCTGCCTGCGGAGGTGCTCCACGCAGTTCAGTCCATGCCAGGTGGCATTCACCCGATGGGCTCTTTAGCCTCTGGTCTACAGGCACTTGGAGGAGCGTGCCCTCATCTTTGTACAAACGATCGTGCTCAGGACATCGCTAATTTCGAGGATGCGGCGGCATTGATTATTGCCGCTCTTCCCGCCCTTGCGGCGGCGAATTACAGAAAAAAGGTGGGTGAAGAACTTCGCGTTTCAGATACTTCCTTAAATTATTGCGAAAATTTTCTTTCGATGATGTTTGCCAAAGACGGAGACGCTCCAGTCAACCCAGCTCTCAGTAAAGCTTTAGATGTAATTTTTCTCTTACATGCAGACCACGAACAAAATTGCTCCACTTCGACCTGTCGTATGATTGCGTCCGGTGGAGCCAATCCCTTTGCCTCGTTGGCTGGGGCGGTTTCTGCACTATGGGGGCCTTTGCATGGGGGAGCCAATATGGCGGTCATTAATATGCTCAATGACATTCATAACTCGGGAGATGACGGGAGTAAATTTATTCAATCTGCCAAAGAGGGAAAATCTCGCCTAATGGGCTTTGGGCACCGTGTTTACAGGAATTATGATCCTCGGGCCAAAATATTAAAATCCGCATGTGACCAAGCATTGGAAGCCTTGGGTGTTTCCAGTCCCATTCTTGATATTGCCCGGCGTCTTGAAGAAGTGGCTTTGCAGGATCCTTACTTTATTGACCGCAAGCTTTATCCAAATGTCGACTTTTACAGCGGAATCATACTTCAAGCATTGGGTTTTCCTACTGATACATTTACGGTGTTGTTTGCCATCGGGCGTGCCCCAGGGTGGCTTGCTCATTGGAAAGAAATTGCCCAAACGGGAAAGAGAATTCATCGTCCGAGGCAAATTTACCAAGGGGCAAATCTTCGACCTTATCTTTCCATCGAAAATAGATAGATCCTCTGCTTCGATTAGCGGGGATTCTTTGGTTATGGGCCAGAGCGCTTAGGTTGCCTGACAATATCTTCGACATTCAGTCCAGTGAGAGCATGGATTCCCCGGGTTAATCGCCAAATGGCGTAACCCGTTGCCAGCATACAGGGCAGGCTGATCACTGGAAAACTCCATGCCATCATCACTCCAATCTCATCATTAAAAGCACCCATATCAACGAAGGGCTCTGTTACGACGACGATCCGTGCGAGTATATAATTGAGAATGGCACTAATGAGAAATGTGCCTGCCAGCACCCAAGTACATTGAACAAGCAGTTGATCAAATCCCTTTTCTGAGTTGTTTGAATTAAGATGAAACTCAATCTTTTCCACATCAAAAATGTCTGGGTTATACAAAAACATTTTGACCAACGGTTTTTGAGAATTGAGCGTGAGTAGCGTCAAAATCCCAAGCAGTGCTGGTAGTGCAGCCTCTTTTAAGGCATATATGGAAACGGAACCGCCGGGAACCAAGCCAATGCCTCCAGTAAGAAGAGCACTAACTGCCCCCAGAATACTTAAAAAGTTATATTTCCTCCTTCTAACAAAATCGGAAACGCCATATCCAATTGGGAAGAGCACCGCCATGACTAGAAGAATGGAGGCAACTACCGAACTATTGCTCGGCACACTTGCCAGCTCACCAATAGATTCACCGAACCAATCATCCCCCTTGCGAAGGATCAAAATAGGTAGCAAGAGATTAAAAATGAAATTTACCCAGAGGTTTTCTCTTCGATTTGATTTGGTAGATTGAGTGCTTTCATTCATGCGATTAATATGGAATCATGAAGCCCTAAATTTGTCGCCATCAATCTTGAATAAAAAACTTCCATTGCATTGCCTAATTTCAGCGGGGCCGACCCGTGAATGGATTGACTCCGTTAGGTTTATGTCTAATCCATCCTCGGGCAAGATGGGCTTTGCATTAGCTTGTGCGGCCAAAGAGCGCGGGATGCAGGTAACCTTGGTGTCTGGGCCGGTTCAGCTCGCAAAACCTGAAGGTGTAAAAGTCATCGATGTCGAAACTGCTCTTGAAATGAAGAGTGCTATGGACTGCCATTTTAAAAAGGCAGATTTAATCATCATGTCTGCTGCTGTTTCCGATCACCGAACCGAGTTAAGAAGTGAGAGGAAGATAAGTAAAGATGAATTCCCGCAAACATTAAATTTAATTAAAAATCCCGACATTCTAAAAATTCTTGGCTCGAAAAAGAAACCCCATCAAGTACTGGTGGGGTTTGCGGCCGAATCCCATAATGTGGTCGAGTCCGCCTCAAAAAAACTTGATCAGAAGAAGCTTGATTGGATTGTCGCCAATGATATTTCAAAAAAAGAAATCGGATTTTCCTCCAATCAGAATGAAGTCTACCTAATCGGAGCAAAAGGAACCTATCGCCAAATTAACCTTGCCGATAAGGGGATAATTGCAAAAGAAATACTGGATGCCATTCATCCAACATGGCTAGAAAAAGCCCATTAGATAAAGTTCTTGGTAAACTAGAGGACCTGGATGAGGTAAATCTCAGCAACTTGGTTCAACGGTTGGCTCGTGAGCGTAAATTGTTAGAGACGGTATTTGATGTTATCCGAGATGGGATTCTCGTCTTGGACCAAAACGGTGTTATCACCTATTCAAACCAGCAGGGAAGGAGGTTGATTGGCTTAAAACCAGAACTGGGAGAAAAGGTTTCCTTGCTTCGGGCGGCTCCAGATTTGGCAAAATCCTTAGGAATTGATCGGTTTTCTGATGATGCCAGACCAGAAGTAATCGTTAGGGAAATCCTAATAAATTATCCGGAAAGGAGATATCTTAGGATATATGCTGTTCCCATTGAAGGTCCTGTAAATGAGAAGGCGTCTCAGCAGGATGCGGGGCTGACAGTTGTGCTTTCCGACATAACAGAAGAAAAAACCAATGTGGAAGAACAAATCGAGAACGAAAAGATTTCCAGCATTATGGACTTAGCTGCAGGCGTCGCCCACGAACTGGGAAATCCATTAAACTCCATTAACATTCATCTTCAGGTGCTACAGAGATCTTTAAAAAATAATGATTTAATCGACGACATAAAACCAAAGATAGAAAAATCTCTCCAATCATGCATGAAGGAAGTCAATCGCTTAGACTCCATAATCGTCCATTTTCTCAAAGCAATACGCCCAGTGATTCCTGATTTTAAGGAACTAAACCTTTTATCCTTAATTGAAGAAGTACTTCATTTAAAAGAAAAAGAATTAAGTGTTAAAAATATTAATGTACAATTAGATACACAGTCCAAAGAGCCTATTATTAATGGTGACTCTGAACAAATTAAACAGGCTTTTTTTAATGTAATTGGGAACGCGATGGATGCAATTTCATCTAACTCAGAAATACGGATCCTTATCTCTTGGGAGAATGAGTTTATTGTAGTGCAAATTATTGATCATGGAGTCGGTATCAAGAAAGAGAATGTGTCTAAGGTGTTTGAGCCTTATTTCACCACCAAGAAGAAGGGGAATGGAATTGGGATGATGATTGTTCATCGCATTATTCGCAATCATGGCGGAGAAGTTGGGATTGACAGTAAGGATGGGTCGGGAACCATAGTGACTCTCAAATTTCCCAGAAAAGGATCAAGGATCAGGTACCTTGAACGAAAGTAAAGCAGTCTGATGAAAGAAAATTTATTGATCGTCGATGATGAAGCTCATACACGCGAAGGGTTGGAATTAGCGTTAGAGGAAGACTTTGAAGTGTTCTGTGCGAGTAGTGCAGAGGAAGCAGCCCATGCCCTCCATCACGAAGAATTTCAGGTAGTTCTTACGGATTTAAGGATGCCGGGCGAATCTGGTATGAAGGTGGTAGATTTGGCTATTAGGCACCCATCTAATCCGTTGTGCATCATGATGACTGCATATGGGGAGGTTGATGTCGCTGTGGAAGCGATGAAGCGTGGTGCCTTTGATTTTTTACCAAAGCCGGTAAACCTTGAGCAACTGGAATTGATTATCAAGCGGGGGCTTAAGGAAAGAAAACTAAAGTCAGAGAATTCTCAACTTCATGGAAAGTTAGATAAAAAATTTCATTTTGATGGAATAATGGGGAACTCTTCTGCCCTAGAAAGTGTCACCGAAAAAGTAAAGCTCGTGGGACCCTCAAGGGCAACGGTCTTGTTGACCGGTGAGACGGGGACGGGAAAAGAGTTATTTGCTCAATCTATACATCAAAATAGCAACCGATCGAGGAAGCCTTTTGTTGCGGTTCATTGTGCAGCTCTGCCCGCCAACCTACTGGAGAGTGAACTGTTTGGTCATGAGAAAGGTGCATTTACGGGAGCAACAGAAAGGCGAATTGGCCGCTTTGAATCAGCTAATGGAGGAACCCTCTTTCTCGATGAAATTGGGGAGATTGATCCATCCACGCAGGTAAAACTTTTGCGCTTCCTGGAGTCCAAAACCATTGAAAGATTGGGAAGTTCCAAGACATTAGAGCTAGATGTAAGGCTCGTCTGTGCAACCAACCGAAACTTATACAAAATGGTAAAAAATGGCGATTTCAGGGAAGATTTATATTATCGGTTGAATGTCGTAGCTATCGAGTTGCCCCCTTTGCGTCAGCGGGACGACGATCTTCCCCTGCTTTTGACTCATTTTTTAAAAACTTATTCCGAAGAAAATGGATTTGAGTCCCCTCAACTTTCCCAAGAAGCACAAGCCATTCTCCAAAACTACAGCTGGCCTGGCAATGTGCGCGAGCTAAGGAATTTTTGCGAAAACTTAGTTGTTCTGCAAAGAGGTAAAGAAATTACACCTTATGATTTGGATCCTCGATTTACTGTCTTAAACTTATCGGATGATAAGGATCAGGCCTTTGAAAATGCCTCCTTATCGGTAGAAGAAAATGAAAAAAGACTACTTCGAAATGCTCTGCATCAGGCGAATGGAAACCGCACCAAGGCAGCTGAATTAGTGGGAATTAGCCGTCGTACTTTGCATAGAAAATTGGAGCGTTGGCCAGAGCTCGACTCCCAGTAAGATAGAATGCCAAGGATGGCTGCTCGGGCTGGATTCGAACCAGCGACCAAGTGATTAACAGTCACCTGCTCTGCCACTGAGCTACCGAGCAATATAGATACAAAATAGCAAGATGCCTCAACCTGTCAATGCAGACAACAAGTTCAGCTCTTCCGGTTTAGCCTTAGAAATTAAACTCCATACCGAAAGTAGCAGTACGAGGAGCACCGGTTCGAAGACCGTCGGGCATATCACCGACCACATATTTTTTATCGGTAAGATTGGTAATTTTTGTAAAAATTTCTACCCCTTCTGAAATGAGATAAAATCCAGACCAGTCGAGTATCCCATAGTCATTAATCTCTGCATCGTTGGCCGCATTGGTGTAAACTTGATCCTGCCAATGATAGTTGAGGTAATAGGACCAATTTCCCCAAACGACTCCAGCTCGGGCATTGTATTGAATATCAGGCACATAGGGAATGCGGTTGCCGGTACTCCCGCCTGAATAACGATCCCCCGCATCTGTCCCTGTATTGGAATCGAATTCTGCATTAGTAAAGGTTGCAGCGACCGTAAGAGGTAGGTTAAAAGAACCATTCCGGTTCAGGTCAGTTGATAATAAAAGTTCAACTCCATCGACAGTAGCTTCCCCGACGTTACGAGATGAATCTCCAAGTCCGCTAGCTAGGGATGGCACCGCAATCATGTCCTTGATTGAGGTGTGGAAGTAAGCCAATTCATAATTCAGATAGCCCAAAGAGCCTCGTGAGCCCAATTCAAATCCGATCGACCGCTCTTCCTCTAACGATCCATCTGCTGCACTGTAACCTGGCAAGGCGTGGCCCTGATGCACCCCTGCAAAGAGCAGGTGCTGGTCAAGATCGTAGGTGATTCCGACCCCCAGTAAAACATCACTAATAGTTCGCTTTTTGTTATTGTACTCATATTCAGCAATGGTGTAGCGAATGCCGGGAGATAAGGTAAACCGATCCAAGGAGATTTCATCAGTCAGGTAGCTTTCCCAAACCCGAGAAATCCGATCCATCTTCGCATTCATCGGAGTGAAAGAAGAAGAGTTATAATCAAGAGAAGCACCGGCGTTTCCTAGGTTGGAGACATCATAAATATCTTCGGTGTAGTCCTTGTATGTGTAGTGATCTTTGGAAAAGCGTCCACCAATCTCAAAAGAGTGGTTTTCCCACTTCTTTTGCATAGATGCCTGCAAGCCAGTATTTTTATAATTTCGGTCGTTGTGTTTGTATTTAATCTGTCCGTCACCACTATAATTTGCATCACTCATATTTCCGGACCCACGCAGCATATTAATGTGGTTAACGCTATCAAAAGCTCCTTTACCGACCGAAAACCACTTTTCTTGAGCATAGAGTGAGCTAGTCTTGTTCTCATCATAAAAAATACCCCCGACATCGTTTTTATTATTATTTACCCTTACTTTTCCAACCTTGTACCAGTCACGGACCAACTTATTGTGAAAGACCGTTGCTTTTAGACTCGTTTCCTCATCGATTTTCTTGAGATAGCGTAAATAGTAGCGTGTTTGTTCAGAACACATATTATCCAGCTTTGTGTTGTGATAACGTTGGTACGGATTGTTGGCAAAATCCTCAGGGCTTAACCCGATGTAGCTTACATCCGCATCGAGATCTGTCCGTCCTGCCTTGAATTCAAGGTAGTTGCCTTCTCCAAATTCGTACCCGAGCTTAAGGGTGGTATCGTTCTTTGATACAGGTGCCTCCCTGCCCATGGCATTTCCTAGGGAATTGATTGATTTAAACCCATCAGTGCGATGATCAAAAACCTCCACCAAGTATCCGAGCCTGCCAGAACCAAAATTTGTTTTCCCTCCGGAGTAGGCATGGGCGATTCTTTCGTTATGTTCGGCATAAGAAGCTCGCAGATGAGAGCTTTGATTTTCAGGAATGGGGGTCGAAAGGTAGTTGATAATACCTCCTGTGGTATTGGGACCCTGGCTGAGTTGGCTGGAGCCCTTGAGAATCTCAAATCCTGCCATACGACCCGCAGTCGGCGAATAATAAGCAGCAGGGTCGGAAAAGGGCGAGGGAGAAGAAGGGATACCATCTTCCAAGATGGTAACCTTAGCGGAGCGATGTGAGTCTACTCCCCGTAAACTGATGTTAGGAAAAAGGCCGTAGCCTTCTTCTGGGCGAAGATAAACCCCAGGAACCTGGCGTAAGATATTGTTAACATCCGTGTGGAAGAAGGGCTTGAGGTCGGAGGAATCCAGCACCGCACCCGTTCCTTCTAGTTCGGGCACATCTTCCTTCGAGCCGATCACATTGAAAGGAGATAAGTAGTCTGCAGAACCGCCTTCCTCCTGGGCATATAGAAGCTGTCCTTTTAAAAAAAGGCATGTGCATAAAACAAGGAGCGTGTGTGATCGTAATTTCATTAAAAGATTTATGAATTGAGGATCAGTCTCAATTGATACTGAGACTCAATCTCACTTAAGGGCCGCTAAGTCAATCTTGGAAATGTCGGCTTGCGAAAACTAATGAATTTGACCCAGCGCGAGAAACGAATTTTATCGTTATATCTTACGCTCCTGTAATTCAATGGATAGAACATTGGTCTCCGGAACCGAAGATCTGGGTTCGACTCCCAGCGGGAGTGCCAGCATCTTCGTTTGTAAAATAAAAGAACTTTT
>Ga0181564_10000602_pt1 | contig 31715 bp, 21 predicted proteins | sample 011ome_24_FD_134512 | JGI IMG/M metagenome (GOLD analysis project Ga0181564, IMG submission 134512) | Coastal salt marsh microbial communities from the Groves Creek Marsh, Skidaway Island, Georgia - 011513CT metaG (megahit assembly) | ecosystem: Environmental > Aquatic > Marine > Intertidal... | reverse complement strand
TCTGCTGGCAGTTTCAGCTCGGGAATAATGGGTTCGAAGTCGTGGCCGTCAGCGCCCAGGCCATGCAACCAGATTACCGATGCCTTGATGTCGGCGCCGGTTTCAATTTCTACAGCGGGTAATATTTCCATGGGGTTATTCTAATCGGCAGCGGCTGATTACAACAGCCTGGATTTGTGGATGGTGACGGCGGCTTCTACAATGCGCTCACACGCGAACAATCCCAGGAGACATCACAACATGGCAGACATGGCATTCCCGTCACGCTGGACCCCAGAAGACCCCGACATCATCCAGCTCTACTCCATGGCAACACCCAACGGCCAGAAAGTCAGTATTGCCCTGGAAGAAATGGGCCTGGAGTATGAACCGCACCTGATCAACATCCTGGAGAACGACCAGCACGATCCGGAATTTTTACCGTTCAGTCCCAACGGCAAGATACCGGCCATCATTGATCCCCATGGTCCGGAGGATGAACGCGTGGGCCTGTGTGAAAGTGCTGCCATTCTCATCTACCTGGCCGACAAAACCGGCAAGCTGCTGCCCCAGAGCTACCTGAGCCGGATGGAGCACCTGCAATGGCTGATGTTCCAAATGGGCCATATCGGCCCCTTCTTCGGTCAGTTCGGTCACTTCTACAAGTTCATGCGCGACAAGCTGAGCGATGATTACCCGCTGGAACGCTACACCAGAGAAGCTAGGCGCCTGCTGGGCGTCCTCGATGCACGCCTAGACGGACGCCGGTACATGATGGATGAATACAGCATCGTCGATATCGCGATCGTGCCCTGGGTGAATTGCTGTGCGGAGTTTTATGAGGCCTATGAAGCACTGGAGATGGCCAGCTTTGCGCATGTGGATGCCTGGCGGCAACGGGTCAGTGAACGACCGGCCTACGAGAAAGGCAAGTCCGTATGTTCACTCTAGGTCTGGCAGGTTGATGCGAAAGCGGATGGCGTGAGCGGCGTAGGCATAACAAATCCCCATCACCGCGGCAATGCCTGCGACAAACAGTAACAGGGCCAGCAAAGGCTTTCGTCAATCAGCCAGAGATAACAACTGGCAACGCCGAGCGGCAGGCCGCACAGTGTTTTCTGGCCTTTGCCGTGGAGAAGGCAAAATAAAAGGGCAGCGCATGGCTGCATGCCGGACACTGCATCTTGATCAACCTGTTGTTCTGCTTCCGTGCTCTTTATGAAGTAATACCCGATACGTTTCAGGATCACACGGCTTCATCTGGGTATTTCCGGTTTCTGCCAATGCAGCTGACCAGATTGCCGGACACGCTTTACTGATTACCGCCCGGCGCATGCAAGACCATCAGCTGTCCCTGACATCCCCCTCAAGATACAGCCACTCCCCCTTGTTACGGTGAAATGCCGAGATCTCATGATGCACTTCCTCGGGACCATCATTGACGCGGTAGGTAGCCCTGAATTCAACCCGGCCCAGATCCCCTTTCTGGCGCGCATCGATAATCTCAAGCCCGGTCCAGACATGGCCATCGGCTATCAGGTCTGCCATGCGAATATTTCGGGCGGTAGCCGGATGCCAGGTGCGGATCAGGTATTCGCGATGCATGGGTTCCCCCAGCGCATAGGCCGCATAGCGCGAGCGCACCAGTTGTTTGGTGGTACGCGGTTTGTCCTTGCCGGTGAGGAAAGGTTCGCAGCATTTGCCATGGGGCTTGCTGCTGCCACAGATGCAGGGTTCATTGGCTTTCATGGCAAGGATTGTAGGCAGAATGGAATGGCAGGGGCAAGGAGACGCGGGTGTTTTGTCGGTCGGCATGGCGCAGCGTTTGCCGACCTGCAGGTAACAGGTACCGATCTACTGGGTGTTGTTCTTCCCGATCGACATGCTACAGATACGGGACAGGTGCATATAGGGCAGGCCCGTTTCATCGTGCCAGGTGTTGAAGGCCTGCTGGCACAGGGTTAGGTCTTTCTTGCTGGTGGGCTGGTCGCGAATTTCCACACCGGCCGCTTTCAGGCGACCGACCACGTCCTGGCTCAGGATGAAACCGTCCTTGCCCATGAAACGCATGAAATACATGCCGGTGTTACCACCCAGGCGCGAGGCATGCTTTTTCAGGTAGGCCATCAGGCCGATCTGGTCCGACACCGGCCAGTCACTGAAAAACTTGCCAAACGAGCCGTGTTCTTCCGCGATCTCCATGAGGAAATGGGCGTTATCGAGCACCGAACGAATCTTGGTCCAGTTGCGCACGATGCGAGTGTCTTCGGTATAGGCTTCCCACTTTTCCGGCGGCATATGCGCCAGACCGCGCGGATTGAAGCCGTGAAAGGCTTCCTCGAAACCGTCCCACTTGTTCTGGATCACGCGCCAGTTGAACCCGGCATTGAAAATGCACTGGGTCATCATCGCCAGGTAGCGATCATCGCCCAGCGCCGACAACTGCCGGTTGGTCTTCGGCTTGTGCGACGCCAGGATGGCTTCCAGGGCTTTCTTGCCGCCCTTGCGCTCCTCGGCAAGTTGGCGAATGTCTTTGAACGGGGTGAGGGTCATGGTGCGCGAATTTTTCCGGTTGATGGGAGCAGTCTAGTACAGGTCCTGATTTTTACCACAGCGTAGGGCGGCCTAGGCCCTCAGGGCAGTTTGCCGACATGTTCAACATCGCCCTGAGTTGTCGGCAAACGGCCCTGCGGGCCTAGGCCGACCTACCACTACCTTCCTGCCTCTTGCCTCTGTTACTCAAACAACCCGTTGCTGATATACCCGGCCACATCCCGCACCTGTTCCGGCGAGAGGATTTCCCCAAACGCCGGCATCTGCTCGTTCTGGCCGCGGGTCACCGTGTTGACGATGGCCTGGAGGTCACCGGCTATCGCGGTCAGCGCCACACCTTCGTGGCCGGCAGCGCCCAGGCCGTTGTCGCCATGGCAGGCGGTACAGATCTGCTGGTAGGTGGCCTGCCCGGCGGCGAGGTCCGGCGCACCCGGGGCAATCTCGACGTCCATCATGGCCGCCAGAGGTGACGCATTGTCACGGGCTGAAACCGGCGCCATCTCGCCTTCCAGGGAGAACAGCCACAGGCTGTCGCCTTTTTTACCGGAGGAATAAACAGTGCCGGCCGACATCACGGCAATGTACTGCGTACCCTCATGCATGAAGGTGGTGGCGGTGGCATTCACGCCGGCATCGGTACCAAACTCCCAGAGGATGCTGCCATCGTCCTTGTCCATGGCGGTCAGACGACCGTCGCTGCGCCCGGCAAAGATCAGGCCGCCGGCGGTATTCATGGAGCCGCTCATGCAGCCCTCGGTCCACTGCCGCTGCCACTGCAGGCGGTTGGTTTTCAGATCGATGACCGAAAAGATGCCGCGACGGGGTATGGACACCCGGGTCAGCGGACCCGCCCCCATCCACATCCGGGTGTGATCGGGCTCGCCTGCAAATTCCACTACGCCGTTGCTGGTGGAATAGGCGGTATTGTCGATACCGCAGATGTACATGTGATTGCTTTCCGGGTCATAGGATGACGGCGCCCAGTTCACCGCCATCTGCGGTTTGTAGATCACCATCTCGGTCCAGAACGGTGTGAAGATACGGCCCTGGTTAACCAGGCCAACCTCTTCCGGGGCGATATCGATTTCCTGCGGCACGACCGCATCACCGATCGGGTAAGGTTGTGTAGCCGCAGTCTTCTGGCGCGGCTCCTGCGGCACGGGACGCTCCTCGATACCAATCAGGGGCTCACCGGTGACGCGGTCGAGGATGTAGACCCAGCCGGTCTTGGAGACTTCCGCGATGCCCTTGCGCATCACCCCGTTGTAAGGCGCATCAAACAGAATGGTGGGGTTGGGTGAATCGTAATCCCAGATGTCATGGTGCACCTGCTGGAAATGCCAGCGGTATTCGCCGGTATACACGTCCAGCCCCAGCATGGACACGGTGAACAGGTTGTCGCCCTCGCGAGTGGATCCATTGAAGTCCGGCGCCGCGTTGCCGGTGGAAAAATAGACCATGCCCAGTTCCGGGTCGATGGTCGGGGTCTGCCACACGGGCGCGCCACCGTACATCCAGTTGTCATTGTCGGCCGGCCAGGTGTCATGTCCCAGCTCACCAGGCCCGGGAACGGTATAGAAACGCCAGATCTCCTCACCCGTGGTTGCATCGAAAGCCTTCACACGACCGCGAATGCCCATCTCGCCACCGGCAAAACCGGTGATGACCATGCCGTCGAAATACAGCGGTGCGCTGGTGATGGCATAGCCTTTCATGGAGTCTTCTGCCTGGATGTCCCACACCACTTCACCACTGACCTGGTCCAGGGCAATCAGGCGGGCATCGACACGGCCGAGGAAAATCTTGCCGTCGCCCATGCCCAGACCACGGCTGACCCAGCCGCAGCAGAGATTGACGCGGGCCGGATCGACATTGGCGGTGTACTGCCAGAGGTGTTCGCCGGTGTCCACGTCGATGGCAAAGACGTCGTTCTCACCGGTAACGGTGTAGAGCACGCCTTCATAGTAGAGGATCTGCGCCTGGCCACTGTGGTTTGGCCCGAGACCGGACTCAAGATGCGTGCGCCAGTTGGCTTTCACATCGGCGACATTGCTTTTGTTGATCTGGTCCAGCGGCGAGTAGCGCCAGTTATAGACGTTGCCGCCATTGGTGACCCATGCCTGCTGCGGCGCCTGCACCAGATCCTCGCCGAGGAACTGCGGTGAAGGCGTGATCTGGGCGAATACGCTGGTGTGCAATAGACAGAGAATGAAAACGCGGATGACTGTTTTCACGGTGAAGTCCCCTTGAAAAAAAAGTGTTGTAGGCCGGAAGAGCGAAGCGTCATCCGGCAGGATTATTCATTGACGTTCAATATGACTATTACATTTCTTGCCGGATGACGGGCTGCGCCCTCTTCCGGCCTACGGATAATGCCGACCTACGTCTTTATGGTTGCTGCGCAATCAGCTGTTCCAGCACTGCGGCGGTTTCCGGATGCGGATCACCCCCAGCACCGCGGCCAAAACGGCCGCCGCGTCCCAGCGCAGCATCGAGCACCGAGTTGCCGCGATCATCCATGGCTGACGGGTCGGCGCCGGCAGCGACGAGCATTTTCACGATCTCGGTCCAGCCATTGATGGCGGCGCCAAACAGGGCGGTCTGGCCCACATCGGTCCGGGCATGGACATCGGCGCCATGCGCCAGCAGCAGCTCAACTGCCGGAATCGCATTGTCCTCATCGCGGAAGCGTCCGCGCGTGTCGATGCCGCTTTGCAGATAGCCGGCCGCGGCGATCAGCGGTGTCACGTCATTTTCCTGGGACAGGTCAACCAGGGCATCGTGCGCCAGCAACACGCGCATCGCAGCCACATCGGCGCCACGCGCAGCCCGGAACAGGGGCGTGGCGCCCGTGCGCAGGAGTCCATCGGCACCGCGGTCAGGGCCCAGTGCCCGGTACGGCGGAAACAGTTTCAGTTGCAGGTTGGGGTTGCCGCCACGTTCGAGAATCATCTGCATGATTTCCAGCGCCGTGGTCAGATCGGAAGACAGGTGATCCGGACGCCCGCCATGTGGCAGCGTGTTGTAATCCACGGCAGCATACAGCGGGTTGCGGCCCCACATGTCCCACTTGTCGAGCCAGGCACCGGCTTCAATGAGCAGTTTGGCGGAATCCCAGTGGGCATTCAGGTTGGCCATCAGCAACGGCGTGATGGCATCCGGGTCGGGCTTGTTGATATCCGCGCCACCGGCAATGAGCAGCCGCACGCATTCAGTACAACCTTCACGCGCCGCATACAACAACGGGGTCAGTCCGCCGGCCGGCAGCACTTTCATGCGCGGTTCGGCCGTGACCTGGCGTTCCCAGTTGTTGGGCAGCGACTGGGCATCCGGATCGGCTCCGGCCTCCAGCAGCCGTTTCACCATGGCCGGTTGTTGCTGGGCCGCGGCCCACATGAGCGCGGTCTGGCCACGCCATTGTTCAACGACGTTGACATCAGCACCGGCTGCCAGCAGCACTTCTGCTGCCGCCACGTTGTCTGTGCGGGCAACTATCATCAGGGGGGTCTGGTCATCGGCGCCCTTTTCATTGGGGTCGGCACCGGCTGCCAGCAACAGGGCCAGGACATCGGGGTTGGCCAGAATGGCCGCCTGTGACATCGGGGTGGCCCCATAATCGTTGCGCGTATGAAGATCAGCACCACGCTCTAGCAACGCCTCCACCAGGGCGGCGTCGTTGTAATACACCGCCCAGTGCAACAGCGAAGTGCCGTCGGATTGGGCCAAGTTCGCATTCGCGCGCGAGATCAGGGCGGTGACTTCTGCCGTTTTGCCATCCACCGCCATGTCCAGGATGTCGGCATCGGTTTGCGCGAATGCAGGGACAAGGAGAAAGGAGCAAGGAACAAGGAGTACTCCAAGCAGAATGGCTTTGATAATAGGTGTTTTCATCTTCTTCTATATCCAATGGAAGGCCAGGTTTTTACCTGGCCTGATTGTTCCCCTGGACCCCTTGTCCCTGGCTCCTCGCGGCGCAGCCGCGCGGCTAGACCTCGTCGAATCGTCCGGTGCTGTCGCCCAGGGATTCCTGCTGCAGGCCGATGCGGTCGAGCACGGTCAGCATAAGGTTGGACACCGGCGTACGTTCTGACGCGGCGATGTGCTGGCCGCCACGGATCGTGCCGCCGCCCTTACCCACCAGTACGGCAGGCAACGGATAGTGGTCATGGGCATTACTGTTACTCATGTTGGAACCGTAAAGGATGATGGCGTTGTCCAGCATTGAGCCCTTGTCGCCGTCAGGCATCTGCGCCAGCTTGTCGACAAAGCCGGCGAACACCCGGCTGTGATATTCCTGGATACGCAGCAGGCGCGCGATCTTGTTCGGATCATTCTGGTGATGGGACAGCGGATGGAACGCATCCGAAACACCGACATGGTTATAGGTCTGGTTACTCACTTCCGCGGCCAGCATCATGCTGGCGATGCGGGTAATGTTGCCCTGGTAGGCCAGCAGGATCAGATCCAGCTGCAGCTTGATGTGATCATCAAAAGAACCCGGAATGCCCTGCGGCGCATCCGGCAGTTCCATATGCGACAGATCATGCTCGGCGGTTTTCTGCACACGGCGCTCGATTTCGCGCACGGTTTCCAGGTAATCATTCAGCACCACACGGTCGGTAGCGCCAAGCTTCCTGGCCAGCTGGTTCGACTCTTCCAGCATCAGGTCGAGAATACTGCTGGTCTGCATGGCCAGGCGTTCACGTTCCTCGGCGTTGTCACCAACCCCAAACAGGGTCTGGAACAATTTGCGCGGATTGTTTTCCATGGGCAGCGGCGTGGTCGGCGTGCGGAAGGAGATGGTGCCTGCGTAGCTGCAGCCGTAGGCACGGTCACAGGAACCGGCAGCGCCGCTGGTTTCAGTCGCAACTTCTATGGAAGGCAGCGGTGTGTCCTGCCCGATATGCTGGGCCGCAATCTGATCGATGGTCGTGCCGCCAAAGGGTTCATGACTGACGCGCGGTGCTTCGCCATGCAGCCAGGTGCCGGGAGTGATGGCATGGACCGGCCCGTACGCACGCTTGTTCTCCAGGTTGGAGACAATGGTCAGGTAATTCTTGTGGTCTGCCAGCGGCGCCAGGATGGACTTCAGTTCAAAATCCGTGCCCGTGGTTTCAGGGGTCCAGTTGCTCATCACGGCACCATGCGGGAAATAGAAGAAGCCCATGCGTGGGCCGACATTCGCTGCCGTTTGCGCCAGGGCCGTGCCAGCCGGAATCATGGCTTCCAGCAAGGGCAACGAGACAGTCGCCGCTGCACTTTTCAGAAAAGTCCTTCTTGCAATGTGCTTCTTGGTGATGAACATGGAAAGTCTCCTTTTATAAGACCCTGTTTAGTATGACCCTGTGAGCCACCCTGATTAACAATCCTTCGGTAACGACACCTTTCTCAAAACAATGCGTACTGTTTTATACCGGTTCCCGGGCGACTATATCGAGAAATTACCTCAATGGTCCTGGACCGCCAGGAAACTTGGGGGATTTTCCCCGGTACCGGCACTACCGACCATGACATTGTCTGCCGGCACACTCACCTTCCGGAACTGGTCGCTGTTGATGATACCCATCACCAGCGTCGAAAAACGGTAATTGTCGGCAGCGGCCTGATCAACGATCGCACGAACGGCAGGCATGTCGTGGTATTCCACAGAGCGGCCAAGCGAATAAGTCATGAGCTTTTCCGTGAACGTCTGCACAAACTGGTCCGGACGTTCTACAAGGGCGCGGCGCAAATCATTCACACCATCAAGCGGAGTACCATCGGCGAGCTGGCCGGAAGCGTCAATAGGAGTATTTCCCGCGTCGCTGTCACGATCACGCCATTGGCCGATGGCATTGTAATTCTCCAGTGCCAGCCCCAGCGGATCCATCACATCGTGACAGCCGGCACAGGCCGGGTTGTCGCGATGCATTTCCAGGCGCTCGCGCACGGTCAATGCGATGGCAGCGCCTTCCGGGGTTTCCGGAAAAGCCTCCACGTTCGGCGGCGGTGTTGCCGGTGGCACGCCCTGGAAATTCTCCATGATATAAGCGCCGCGAATCACCGGGGTGGTGCGATTGGCATAAGAGGTCACCATCAGCACGCCACCCGTGCCAAGCAGGCCAAACCGTTCGGGGTCCTCCAGTGGCACGCGGCGGAAATGGTCGCCTTTCACATCGGTAATCCCGTAGTGCAGGGCCAGGTCTTCATTCAGGTAAGTGTAGTCGGCCGTCATCAGTTCCAGCACGCTCTTGTCCGTGCTGAAGACTTCCCCGGCAAACAGGCGAACCTCATCCCGGAAGGCATCGAGCAGGCCTCGGTTGTAGGCCGGAAAAATTTCCGGATCAGGATCGATGCTTTCCAGGTCACGCAAGCGCAGCCACTGGAACACGAAGTTCTCCACCAGGGCTTCGGCGCGCGGATCGGCCAGCATGCGCTCGACCTGCGCCTGCAGGTTGGCTGGGTTGGACAGTTCGTCACGGGCCGCCAGGTCGATCAGGGTCTGGTCGGGCGCCGAACTCCAGAGGAAGTAGGACAGGCGCGAAGCCAGTTCCACGTCGCTGATCGTGATGATGTCGCCCGGGGCGGCATCGGCGGGCGGAATCTCGGCCCGGAACAGGAATTTCGGGCTGGTGAAAATCGCCATCATGCCGTTCTTGATGCCGTCATCGAAACCACCCTGCTCCCGGCCGGCGGCGAAAAAGCGCAGAGGTGCCGTCAGGTCATCGTCGGTGACCGGGCGGCGGAATGCCTGCTTTGCCAGGTTGGCAAAAATCTGGCGGGCACAGTCGAGTTCTTCTCTGGCGGCTGCCGGCTCACAGATCATGACCTTGCGCCGGCTCAATGTATCGATCACGCCGGTGGACGTCAGCGGCCCCTTGATCTGGACACCGCGGGCACGGGCTATGCGGTCCATGCCGCGGTTGCCGCTGATATCAAACAGAAACTCGTCGGACTCGGCAAAACTGCGCGCCACGAATGCCACGCCGATTTTATGGATGCCGGAAGTCAGCGGGACCCGGATGTCGCTGAAGCGGGCGTTGATTTCCGCCACCGCCGGTGCCTGTTCCTGGTCGAGCTTGCGCAGGTCCTCACCCCCGCCGATGTCACGCTCGAAAATGCGCTCTCCGTCCACGGTGATGATCACGTCATGGTTGTATTCCATGCCCAGGGTATAGCCGGCGCCGGCCATGCCGAGGATGCTGATGGCGTACTCGCCATCGACCGGGAAATTGTGTTCGATCAGCACGCCACCGCGTGTGCCCATGGGCAGACCATGCACATGCGCACCCTGGTGGGAGCTGTCCATCGGATACACCACTTCGTCGTTGCGCGGGTTGGGACTGCCAACGGCCTGCTCGCTGACAATGCGGGCAGCGGCAATGTACTGGTCGAGGAAGGACGGCGACACTTTCAGCACGCTGGCGATGTTGTCGAAGCCATCGCTGTTATCATCCTTGGGCAGGGCCAGTTCGGTATCCAGCTGCACGCCGGTGATGTCATAAATGGAGTTGACGTATTCGGTGCGGTTGAGGCGATGCAGCCCCACGCGGCCCGGGCTGGTCGCCATGGCGGCATGGGTATCGAGCACATTTTCAATACTGCCCACTAGGTTCCAGCGCGCCGCCACGGCGGGCTGCTCCTGGCTCGGCGGCGGCATGACGCTGTTGCGAATTTTGCGCAGGGCCATCTCGAAGATCTCGCCTTCATTGGCCACATCGGCAGGACCGAAAATGGTGAAGTCGATACCCCCGGCATAGTCCTCAAAGTTGTGACACCCCGTGCAGTAGTCTTCCAGGGTCGACCAGTTGGCTTCCAGTTCGGCCAAGGCCGCCTGGTAGTCGCCGTTTTCTGCGGCATGGGCGGTCTCGCCCTGAAGGGCCAGACTCACCGCCAGGGTCAGTGTGCTGATGGAGGCCAAGGAAGTGGCAAAAGACAATACTGTTTTCATGGGATCCGGGTCGGCCTTACACGGGTTGTTGCCGCAGTGGCAGCATGTTGGTGAAAGCCTTCTTGTTGTTCCTCGTTGATGTTCTGTAAATGCGTTTTTGCCCGATTAAATAATGCCCGGAATCGCGCGTCCGGTGACGTGATACCACGCCCCACGGTACAGCAATTCCTCGAACAGGGCCGGATCACCGTACGTGGCGGTGAAATCAGCCATGGGCTGGCTCGCCCGGAACTGCTCAAGGCTGCGGCCGGTGCGGTAGGCATTGGCGACCTGGTCATAGGCATGGGCGAGCATCTGCGCCTGATCCTCCAGGGCCTGGCGCGACTGCACCGGGCCTGCCGAAGGCACCACCAGAGTGTCCGCATCCGCCAGGGCCAGCAGCTGATCCGTGCTTTCCCGGGCACCGGTAATCCAGCCGCCGGTCACGTAATCCAGTACGGGGTAAGTCCCCACGGTCAGGGCATCACCGGCAAACAGGACGTTGGCATTCCGGAAGTGCACATAGATATCGCCGTCGGTATGGCATGGCCCAAGCCGGCCATAGGCCACCGTTTCACTGCCCAGGGGCAGCTGACCCTCCTCGTAAAAGGTGTCATTGGCGCGGGCCTCGGCTGGCACCGGCGCATGGTGGAAATCTTCCCAGGCCACGGTGAAATCGTTGCCTTGCCACAAGCGGGTGTTTTCGTGGGCGATGATCCGCACCTGGCGCGGCCCCACCGCATAATTCAGGCCGCAGTGCTCCGGCCGCCAGTTGCTGTTAAAGAGTGCGGCAACCGGCTTGCCAGCGGCCAGCCTCTCGATCTCGGCCAGCAGCGCCGGGGCGTGTGCCGGCAATCCGCCATCCACCACCACGACCGCATCGGGGCCCACAGCCACCAATACATGGGCACCGGCTCCGGCAATGAGATGGAGATCATTACGCAGCATGGTGGTGGTCAGGGTCTGCTGGGCGAGTAACCTGCCCGGGAGGACCATGGCCAGCGTGCCCAGGGCAGCATGACCTAGCAGGTCGCGGCGTGTCAGGGAAGTATCAGTCAATTGTGTCTTCATCTTGCCTGCAGTGACAGGCGGCAATTTCAGTTTTCTGCCGGCGGCAAAGCCGGGAGCAGTTTTTGACCCCTCGGTCACGTATGTCAGGAGAAACGCTGCGGAGGTCTCCGTCAGCGTAGACTAACTCAGCAGAATGCGCTTTATTACTGCTCTATCCGGACCAACTGCTTTCTAACTTACTGTTTAGCCTGTTAATTTTTATTAAAAGGACAGACAGGATAATGAGGCGGACCGGCATTTTCAAGCAGAACAGGTCTGCTTTGCGTTTGCGAAAATTTCCCAGGATTACGGCGACCCGACAGGCCGCCGCCAGAAGGATCATGGGCAGGACCGGACTTAATAAAAGTCGCTGAAATCCGCCGGCGCGATGCCTTTTTCCTGCAGGTAGTCGTCATAGATGGACTCGCTGCAGGAGTATTCCATGATGGGCGTGTCAGGCGAGTAGCGCAGAGTCCCGACAATTTTCACCGGCGCGGTATACAGGTTATCGTCGGTCATGATCATTTCATTGGTCAGGTATTTCTGTTCTTCACCGTCTTCGTTGATGGTGGTCACCAGGTTCCAGCGTTCCACAACCGTCGCATCATCGGTGTTCGGGTTACGGCGCATGTAGGGATACTCACGCAGATAGCTGGTTTCAATCACCAGGGTGTCGCCTTCGAAATGGCCTACCGAGTAACCCATGCGGGTGTGCAGGATCGGCTCCGGACGCGGATGGCCTTCCAGGTAAATCTTGCGGTACTGGTAATAGCCTTCCCACAGCATGTTGATGAAGCTGTCAGTCTGAACGATTTCCACGGGGAACGGCGCGCCCCAGATACTGCGCGGCAGGCCGGGTTTGACACAGAAACCACCGGGTTCATCGGACATATCGAAGGCAGCCTCATACTCCTCGGCCATGCGCTTTGCGGTCTCATTGAACGGCAGTTCGCGGGTGGCGCCTTCCAGGCGCGGGGCGTTGCGGTCAAAACCCGCCGGAAACCAGAGCCCGGAAAAATCCGGCTGGGCCAGCACACTGACGCTGCTCGTCAGCAACACGGAAAACACAGAAACAATTGAAAGGTGCCTGGTCATACTCTTCCCCAAGTCAAATCAAGTTCGGTAATTACTGCCATCGGCAAGGGCGCCAATGTAGCATAAATAGCGGAAGGGACAACCTGCAGGAGGCTAGAGGCTAGAACCGGATGTGCCCTGGAAAATACCCGTCAACGTTTTGCCAAGACATTCCTGGATTGGGTAAATGATGTAGGCCGGATAAGGCGCTGGCGCCGTCATCCGGCATGGCGACCAACGGTCGTCTGATATTCCCCACTGTCACTCATGCCTGACTTTGACGCCGGTTGATGGCTCTGCGAGCCTCTTCTGGCCTATGGGTTAAACCTGTCGTCCCTGTCTCTTGCCTGTTGTCTCCTGACTCTCCCGCCGCAGGCGGATGAAGTCACGCCGTGATGAGTGTCCACGCCCCGATCACGATGAAGCCAGCACCAGCAATGTAGTGCAGGATTTTCTCGTTGATGAATTCCGACATCAGGCTGCCGGCAAGCACACCGATGGCCGAGGCCAGAATCAGTGCCGCTGACGCGGCCAGGAACACGGTCATTTTGCTGACCTCACGGTCCGCCGCAAAGAGCATCGTGGCCAGCTGGGTTTTGTCGCCCAGCTCTGCAATGAACACGGTGCCCAGTACTGTCAGGAAAATCTTCCAGTCCATGTTGATTCACTCCAAAAAGAAAGCCGGGCATAACCCGGCTTTCATGATCGATCCGGTGTCAGTTTAACCGGGTTTGCGTGCCACAAACAGGAAACGATCCACATCACGACCATAGATGGGGTCGGAAATGGAACGCTGGTGATCATCTGCATTCGTGCGCAGCAGGTCGGAATCCTTCACGATTTCGAAACCGGCGTCTTCGAGCCAGGCTTCAGCATCGTCCTTGATCATACGATGCATCATGCCGTTTTCCATGCCCGGCATGCCGATATGGTCGATGACGGCAACCATCCCGCCCGGCTTCAGCACATCATAGATGGCCTGGAAATAGGGACCGGCACGCTCAGCGGTAAAGTGATGGATGTTCAGCGCCGTGATGGCGCGATCGATGGAGTTGGCATCATGTTCGTTCACTTCACCAAAGAAGGCTTCGGCATTGCCCATGGCAGCAGCAACGTCACGCTGGGCCTGGCCGTTGTTGCGCTGCAGGGCACGCGGACCAAACTGGGCGACCACGTGACCGTTTTCACCGACGGCTGCAGACAGTATCCAGGCATACCAGCCACCACCGGAACCGATGTCCATGACGGTCATGCCGGCATCGACTTCCAGTTCGTTCATGACCTGGTACGGGCGGCGTGAACCATCCCTGATCTTGTCCGCTTCCGGACGTGTCTCTGACGTCATCTTGTCGACAAAATCAGGCGCCATTTCGGCGTTGGCCATAGCGGCACCAGCCAACAGGCAGGCGGTCAGACCGGTTTTCAGCATCAGCTTTTTCATGTGTTTCCCCTTGCGTAAATGGTTTGTGGTCAGTTCATTGGCGACTGGCGACTCGTGTGGTTAACCTGCCTTGAACCCGGGCCCGCTGATTTCGCGTGACACCAGGGCATGCAAGGCATGCGGCCGCATTTGACTGGCTGGTGAAAGTAAACCACATCCCCGGTGGAATCAAGGCAGCTACCTGACTTGACTGGTTCTTTCATGATTTCTTCAACGCCAATGCGCGCGGGGCATCAACTGCCCGGTGTTTCGTCCAGGTAATGCTTCGCTGCAACCGGCTTCATGCCGGCATTGGCAAACAAGCCGATCAGCAGCAGGACAGCCATCAGGTACATGGTGTTGTTGTACAGCCCGGAGGTCGGATCCACCGTACCCGGCGGCGCGATATCCATGAGGCTGGCGATGGTCACGGTCTGCGCCGCCACCAGTGCATCGAGCTGGTCGACCCCGGCACCAAAGCGGGCCTGGAAGGCTACCGGATCAATGCGACTGACCAGGTCCTCGATGGCACGGGCTACGGCAGACTCTCGCAGAGACGTGATTGCCAGCGGGCCGACCACACCGGCCGTGCTCCAGGCGGTGAGCAGACGGCCATGGATGCCGCCGACATACTTGGTGCCAAACACATCGGCCAGGTAAGCCGGTATGGTGGCAAAGCCGCCGCCATACATGGTGAAGATGATCATGGTGGCAGCATAGAACAGCACCAGCCACACCACCGCCGGACTGGCGCTGACCTGGTTGGCGGCAAAGGGCACCGACAGGTACAGGACGATGCCCAGCGCGAAAAATATCCAGTAGGTGTTTTTGCGCCCGAGATAATCCGACGAGCTGGCCCAGATGAACCGGCCCACCATGTTGAACACCGAGATCATGCTGACGTAGAGCGCGGCAAAGGCGCCATCGACAATGCCCGGCAGGGTGGTGCCGAAAATCTCGCTCATCATGGTGCTCGCCACGCCTAGCACACCGATCCCCGCCGAAACATTCATGCACAGCACAAGCCACAGTTTGTAGAACTGCGGCGTCTTCATGGCTTCCTCGATGTCGACGTTGTGGGTGGTAATCATCTTGTTCGATTCGGCATTTTCCGCCGGCGGTGTCCAGCCCTCCGGCTGCCAGCCCTCGGCGGGCAGGCGGTAGGAGAAGGCCGCGATCAGCATGACCACGAAGTACAGCAGACCCAGCACGATAAAGGTCGCTGCCACACCGGTGGAACCGGTACCGACCACGTAAACCCCTTCTGGCCCCGGTACCAGCATGCCGGCAACTTCATTGGCACCGACCACGACCACTTCCACCGGCTCACCAGCGCGCTCGACAAAGCGGCGCCCGGCTTCGGTCACCAGGTTTACCTGGTTGAGTGTGCCCAGGTACTCGGGGGCTTCATAAAACAGCTGGATGAAAAAACGTTTCAGCGGGGCGCCGATCATGGCGCCACCGCCAAAGCCCATGATGGCCATGCCGGTAGCCATGCCGCGGCGGTCGGGGAACCACTTGATCAGCGTTGACACCGGCGACACATAACCGAGTCCGAGCCCGCAGCCACCCAGCACGCCGTAGCCGAAATACAGCAGCCAGAGCTGATGGGTATATATGCCAAGACTGCCCAGAATGTAGCCGCCGCCCCACAGCACAGCAGCAGCGCTGCCGACCAGGCGCGGTCCGACCTTGTCGAGCCAGTGCCCGGCCAGCGCGGCCGCCAGGCCAAGAAAGACGATGGCGACCGAGAAAATCCAGGTCACATCCTGCAGGCTCCAGTCACTGGAGGCCGGCGTCACGACACCAAACAGGCGGGTCAGGGGCGGGTTGTATATGCTCCAGGCATACACGGAGCCAATGCACAGGTGAATGGCGATGGAGGCCGGCGGCACCTTCCAGCGGTTGAAGCCGGGCGCCGCAACAATGCGATCCCTGGATAGTATGTCGAACATGGATGTATTCCCCAAACAATTACCATGACGCTATTAGTTAATAGCAATGCTTTCTGTTTATCGAGAAAGGGAGGAAGGGGGAAAGGAGCGTCCGTGAATTCTGTCGGTTACAGGCCGTTATTTTGGCGTTCGTTCGCCGTGTGTAAACCCGCGCGCTTGCCTACCAATTCTTTCTCAGTTTCTTCTTTCTTCGAATCCCTTATGTATACACCGCCAGATCATGGCACTACTCGCCTACCTTCATTTCCTGTATGACGAATTGGACAGAAAGGATCAACACTCTGACCAACGCTGACCGTCTCCTGAACCAAGAGCCAGAATAAGAGCGCAAATCCCGCAGCCAGAGCTGACGCCCCTTTCTCCCTTTCTCCTTTCCTTGAAATCCCTGTCGAAGCCGCCGGATGACGGCCGCACGCGGCCTCTTCCGGCCTACAACCCCTTCGAATTACATCAGGTAATTCATATACACAAACATCACGCCAACCACGGTCAGCAGCACGATGGTGCTGATGCTCCACCAGCGCAGGAAATTACTCGGCTGGTCCGCGGGTGCCACGTCGTCGGAAAACATCGCGCGGTGGTTCAGGTAGGAAAACGCCGGCGCCACCACGAAGCCCATGGAGGTTACCCAGGCAATGAAGGTGCCGAAGTCATCCATCAATAAAAACAGCACACCGAGAATCAGTACCAGCAGCACGCCGATAAAGATGCCATAGAGTTTGCTGAAGCGCTCCTGGCGCTGCGCTTGCGGAACCGGAAACAGCTCGATGATGGCGGCAGCCGAGGAACGCGGCATCAGGTCCACCAGGGTCAGCAGCGTGGAGTACATGACCGTGACCGCGGCCATGGCAATGAGCGGGTAGATCCAGTCGCCGATGGTGGAAGTAAACAGGTTGATCAGTTGGGCGGCAAAAAGCGCGCCGTTGGATTCCACCGGCGTGCCGTTGATGTACATGACATATGTGCCCAGAGCAACGAAGCAGATGGCCAGGAAGATCGCCGTGCCGTACCCGACATGAAAATCGAAAGTGGCTTCCGCGGGGGTCACCGGCCGTTGCAGGCGAATGCTTTTTGCCTGGACCCACAGCGACAGCCCCACCGACCCGGCCGTGCCGGTCGGCATCCAGCCGGCCACGGCGATCAGGAACAAAATGGTCGGAGTATCGAAGTTCAGGTCCGCGGACAGCGACGCCCCACCGGTATCGATACCGGTCACGGCGATCACGGCCGCGATCACTGTGCCGATGGAAAACACGATCACAAGAACGCGCGTGATGTCTTCCAGCACCGCGTAACGGCCCAGCGCCACGATCAGCATGCAGGACATCACCAGGCCCAGTTCCAACATGATGCCTACCTGCAGATCAAACACGGTGCGGATGATGGCCGCGGTGGTCACCGATACACCGGAGATGGCGAAGGTGTATTCAAACAGCTGCATGACAAAGAACAGCCAGACTACCCACTTGCCCATGCGCGTGTAGCCTTCGACCAGCGTGTGGCCGGTGGCGGCAGCGTAGGTCGCGCCAAACAGGAACGTGGGGTATTTGACCAGGCAGACCAGAATCATGAAGCCCACCATGACAAAACCATAGGTGGCTCCGGCCGTGGTGGAAGACACCAGGTGCGATACCCCCACTGCCACGGCCGCGTAGAGCAGGCCCGGACCGAGTTTTTCTTGCAGAGTCTTGAACATCGCGTACCTTTTTCAGTAATGGTTGTTATTTAGAACCGGCGAAAATCTTTGTTTTTCGAGAAAGGGAGAAAAGGAGGAAGGCAGAAAGGGGCGCCCGGTGAATACTGTAATAGGCTGTTATTTTGGCGTTGGTGATGGGTAGCTAATCACCGACCTTAGCTGCCGGCCCTTTTTACCTTCTTCCGTCTTTCCTTTCCTCGACCCCCCTGTCGAAGTCGTCGGATGGCGGCACAAGGAGCCTTATCCGACCTACATGCTTTCCGCATGAGGCATTGGACAGAAAGGACTAACACCCTGAGTGCCGCCTACTGCCCCACCCGAACCAATCGCCAGAATATGTGCCCGAATCCGGCAACCGACACTGGCGCCCCTTCCTCTTTTCCTCCTCTCCACCTTTCCTCCCTTCCTCGAAATCCCGTGGAAGCCGCCGGATGACGGCACTGCGTGCCTTTCCCGGCCTACTTACCATACGAGGAGTAATGCAGAGACATCTCCAGTTCCTTGCACGTGATGAACTCGAGCAGTACCGCTTCCCCGCGTTCGGTGGCTTCGATGCCGCGCTTCAGGGCCGGTACGATATCGCTCACTTCTGTGATGCGCTCGCCATAACCGCCGAAGGCTTTGGCCATGTCGGCGTAGTCGCCACCGATGTCGGTGGAATTGTATTTCTCGGTGGAGACTTCCATGATCGGCAGCTCCATCGCCATGCAGAAGTTGTTGAACAGGATGGACATGATCGGAATACGCTCGCGCACGGCCGTCTCGAAGTCCATGCCCGTGAAACCGATGGCGGCATCGCCCCACACGTTGATGCACAGGTGATCCGGTCGCGCCAGTTTGGCGCCCATCATCAGCGGCAGGCCATAGCCCAGCTGCGTGGTCTTGCCCCAGCCAATGTAGGACAGCGGTGCTTCGGCTTCCCAGAACGGCACCAGCTGGTCGCGGGGGCTGCCGGCATCGTGGGTAATAATGACTTTCTTTTTGTCGACCAGCTTGTTGAGTTCGTAAATCACGCGGTATGGCGTCATCGGATTCTGGTCCGAGGTGAGCTTGGGCAGCCACTGCGCCATCCAGGCATCCTTCACGGCGCGAATGTCGGCCGGGGTGGTTTCCGCACGGGCCTGGGCCTTTTTCAGGTCGAGGGTTTTCAGCTCATCGATGATCGCGCGCAGAGTCAGTTTGGCGTCGCCCACCAGGCCGATCTCGCACGGCACGTCCTTGTTCAGGTCCATCGGATCGAGTGTGGCATGAATGACTTTTTTGCCATCGGGCATGCGCGTGCCGAACGAGGTGATGGCAAAGCTGCAGCCAATACCAAAAATCAGGTCGGACTCGTACAGGAAGTGATACACCGCTTTCGGCGTGGCATGGCCGCCGGAGCCGATGCTCAGCGGATGGGTTTCGTTGAAAGTGCTCTTGCCTTCCAGGCTGGTGGTCACCGGGGCGTTCAGCAGCTCGGCAATTTCCTTGAGTTCATCCCAGGCCTTGGCGTAGTTGATGCCCTGCCCGGCATAAATCACCGGCTTGTCGGCGGCGGCGAGCGCGGCGGCTGCTTCCTTCACGGAATCGGCGTCCGGCGCAAAGCGCACTTTCTTGGTCGGCACGTAGGTGGAGATGTCGGCTACTTCCTTGCAGGTGTCCCATGGAATCTCGACCAGCACCGGCCCGGGACGGCCATTGCGCAGCTGCGTGAAGGCGCGGCGCATGATGTTGACCACCTCGCTGCCCATGGTGACCGGTTCGGCCCATTTGGTGATGTGCTTCATGTTCAAAGTGGAATTGAAGTTCGGGTAGTAGTGCGCCAGCCTGCGGTCGTAACCGGCTGGCATGAACAGCACTGGCACCGACTCGCCGTACGCCTGGGCCACACCGCCAAAGGTGTTCTCGGCACCCGGGCCATGCTGCATCACGAAGACGCCGATATCGTCCCCGCTGGACAGGCGGCTGAAGGCATCTGCCATGTGGGCCCCGGTGCGCTCCTGGCGCACGATGATGGTCCGGATGTCCTCGGCGGCGGCGGCTTCGATGATGGGGTTGAGCGGATAACCGAACAGGTATTTCACGCCCTCGGCTTTGAGAATTTTGGCAATGGCCTCGGGGACAAGCATGGTGTCTTCCTGGTGTCTGTTTTTGGTTGAAATAAATGAGGCGCAGTCTGTGCTGCGCCTTCTTGATAAGGTGCCCTGTGGCGGACGCGGCCTATTCTAACGTGAATCAGAGGTAATGGTAGGTCGGATAAGGCACTTTGTGCCGCCATCCCACGACGTCGAATATCTTATCGATAAAACGATAAAAAGGATAAAAGGGCGACCGGTAACGACTGTCGTTTTCAGGCCGTTATTTTGGCGTTTGTGGTAGGTGGGTAATCACCACAATTGGAGGCGTTGTAGGTCGGCATAGGCCCGAAGGGCCGTTTGCCGACATTTTTGGCAAGTCACCGCTGACCGAAAGATTCACCTGAACAATGCAGGAGCGTCTTTAGCCGCGAATCCGGTATCAGCGAATCTTCATTCGCGGCAAAGCCGCTCCTCCATTGTTATTCCTCCACCCCGGTTTCCCCCAGCGCCATCAGCACCTCGCCGGGGATCACGCCGCCATGATCGCCCACCACCTGGCTGACCTCCAGGCCAAGCGCGGTGACGGCTTCATAGAGGGCGATGGCATCCGGTCTCGGGCCGCCAAAAAACCAATCGCTCTGGAACACGATGCCGTCGCCTTCGACATAGGCCTGCACCTTGGGGTTCACGTGGGGAATGGTCGTGACCTCATACAACCGCAACACCTGGTCGCCATCGCTTATCTCGGTTTCCCTGGCAAACACTTCCACCTGGCCGATTTCGGCGCCTTTAGCAGCGCGCATGGCCAGCGCACTCGGCGGGTTGGTGTGAGGCGATTCAACGATGCCGCGAATCTCGTCCTCATGCCCGGCCGCAGTCAGCACGCAGGCGCCCTCGGAGGCCAGCCCGCGCAGGTCACCGGTGTGATCGTAATGCGGATGGGCGGGCACCACATAGCAGATGGGTTTACCAATGGCACCCTCGATCATGCGGGCCAGGGTCAGCGATTGCGCCTCGGTGTAGGGGCCTTCCACGACCACCACGAAATTCGGGAATTCCACCACCACGCTGTGATGGGAAAAAGCGTCAATGTGGGTCACCGTGTCCGTCATCGGCATCCGGGTCAATACCGCCGGTCACCGGAATCTGGCCCAGCCGGTTGCGGGTGCCGTCACCGTGCATGGCCAGGGTTTCGATACCGCGCCGGGCGGCGCGGCCGCCCATGGCGTTTCTCAGGGTGTTAGCAACAGCGCTGGCCAGTGGCAAGCCGATTTCGGGAGCCGGTTCCGCGGCCGCCGGCGGGTCCTGCCCGGAACAGGCCGCCTGCCACAGGTTGGCGGCAAGGGTGATGATGGTGAACGGGTTGCCGGTACACTGAATGCAAGGCATTGAATGCAAGGCATTGCCTGACCCCTGGTGCCTGTTGGCAGTCTTCATAATCGCTGTGCAACAACGCCGGGAGATATCACAGATAATCACTGCAGGCCCCGTAATTCGGGGCTAGCATGTGTCGGACCAACATAAACCAGCGACTTTAACAGGGCAACAAAGGGGCTTCGGGCGGCCAACAATGTGACAGCAATATGAACATTTGAACGCTGCATTGTTGGCCCGGGGGCGGGGATGGTATTTTCAGAACAAACATGATTATATGGCTTCCCCCTTCTTCGGGAGAGCCAAGGAAACCGCGGTTTCCAGGCAGTTCTGGCGCGTTTTTACCGGGGTGATGGGAAGGGGCGAAGTTTGCTGAAGTGTGCTCAGTAAAGAGCAGGTCATTGTCAGCTGTTCAGAGTGTTTCTTGATGTCCCTGCCACACGTTTGTCGCCGTCAACATTCCCGCGTGACAATGCCTGCAAGCGCATGGAAGTGAACTCTGGAAAAGCGCGTGCCGTAATTCGCAGCAAACGCATAATGAAACAGAAATTTTATGGTCATAAGGGATGTCCCTTGTAAGGCTGACCGTAATCGGCAGTACCTCTGACTTAAACTGGCAGTATGTTCGAATTTTTCTTCAAATATCCCCGCGCCGTTTTCAGCGACAGCGACTTTATATTCGCCAGTGGCTGGCCGCTGGGGGTGCTGGTGGCAGCCGTGGCCGTCTTTGCCGTCGCTGTGGCCGTTATGCTGGCACGCCGTCCCGGCAACCTGGGCTGGGGCAAGCTGGCCACTCTCGGTTTACTGCAATGCCTGATGGTCGCCGTTGTCATGGTGGTGTTGTGGCAGCCGGCACTGGTCTCCGAGCGCCTGCTGCGCGGCGAAAATGCCGTGGCCATCATGCTCGATACCTCGGGCAGCATGACCTTCAGTGATGGTGGTGCCACCCGCATGGTCCAGGCCCAGGAACTGCTCACCCCCGAATCCCTCGAAGACATTGCCGAGATCTACAACATCCTGCCGTACGGCTTCGATGCTACGGCGGCCGCCATGGACACCTTTGCCAATCTGCCGGATCCGGGCGAGGCCACCGAGATCGGCACTGCCCTGTTACAGACCCTGCGCCAGGCCAGCGGCTCATCCCTGGGCGCGGTGATCCTGGTCAGCGATGGCGCCGACAACAGCGGCGCCATCAACCAGGCCGACCTCAATGAAATCGCCGGTTTCGGCGTGCCGGTCCACACCGTGGGCATCGGCCGGGAAGACATTCCCGAGGACCTCGAACTCACCGAAGTGATCCTGCCCGAGAAAGCCCTGCCCGGCACCACCCTGACCGCCCGCGTCGGCATTCGCCACGACCAGGGCGGAACAGCACGCATCAAGGTGTATAACGGCGGCACTTTCCTGAGCACCGAGGAGGTCACCCTGGGCAACGACCAGAACATGACCCTGGCCTTTGTCGATATCGAGGTGGAAGAACCCGGTCAGCTCGACCTGCGTTTCACCCTTGACCCCGTGAACGGGGAAACCAACCTGGCCAACAACTCCCGCGCCCGTGTCGTGGACGTGCAGGAAAGCCAGTACAAGGTGCTTTATGTGGAGGGCGAGCCACGCTGGGAATACAAGTTCATGCAGCGCGCCCTGGACGACGACCCCAGCATCAAGCTGTCCACCCTGCTCAAGGTCACCCCGAACAAGTTTTACCGTCAGGGCATCGACAACCCGGAACAGCTGGCCAATGGTTTTCCGACCGAGCGCGCCGAACTGTTTGACTACGATGCCCTGATCATCGGCAGCTACAATGCCGCCGAGCTGAGCAGCGAACAGCAGGAACTCATTCGTGATTTTGTCAGTGAGCGTGGCGGCAGCCTGCTCATGCTGGCCGGCCTCAACGGTCTCGGCCTGGGCGGCTGGGCCGAATCCCCTGTGGCGGACATCCTGCCGGTGCGCCTGAACAGCATGGAAGAATCCGCCTTCATTCGCGAAAAAGCCCCGGTCGCCCTCACCGACTCGGGCCGCCTGGCGCCGATGCTGCAGTTCAGCGACAGCGAATCCGAAAACGACCGTCTCTGGAGTGAGTTACCGGAAGTCGCCGATTACCAGCTGCTGGGCGACCTGCGTCCGGCCTCTACCACCCTGTTGAACGTCAACGTCGAAGGCCGCCTCCAGCCACTGCTGGTCACCCAGCCCTACGGCCGCGGCCAGACCTACGTCATGGCCACCGGCGGTACCTGGCGCTGGCAGATGAGCTTGCCAGTGGACGACATGCGTCACGAAACCTTCTGGCGCCAGATGACGCGCTCACTGGTGGCCAACTCCCCACGCCCGTTTGAACTGTCCAGCGCGGTCAACAACGAGGAGATTCGCGTGCGCGCCGAGGTGCGCGACCCCGAAGCCGAGGAAAACCAGGGCCTGGCCATTTCCGCCGTAGTGTCTTCCGAGAACAACGATGTCGTGACCCTCGACCTGCTGCCGGCACCCGGCCAGCCCGGCGGCTATGAAGCCAGCTTTGCCCCCGGCGGCACCGGCCTGTACAGCATTGAAGCCATTTCCCGTGTCGGCGAAAACCTGGTCTCCTCCAGCACCACCGCCGTGCGTTACGACCAGGGCCAGGAAATTTTCAACATGCGCCAGAACCGCCAGTTGCTGGAGCGCGTCGCTGCCGTCACCGGCGGTCAGTACTGGACACCCGAACAGTGGGGCGAGATTCCCGAAGCCATTTCCTACTCCACCGCGGGCATCACCGAACAACAGATCAGCTACTTGTGGGATGCGCCTTTCTTCTTTTTATTGCTGATTTTGCTGAAAGCCATGGAATGGGGACTGCGCCGGCAGTGGAAGACTATATGAGGAGGCCTCATGACATGGTCTAAAAGCGCGCTTGCCCTGCTGCTCTGGGCCACCTGCCTAGGCAGCCTGCCGGCACAGGCCGAGCTGTACATCACCGTGGTGCAGGGCCTGGGTGGCGTCGAGGTATTCGAGCGCCGTTTTACCGAACAGCGTGAGAAGATTGCCGCTGCCTCCGAAACCGTCAGCCCGGACCATGTCACCACCTTTTCTGGCGAGGACGCCACCCGCGACGCCCTGCTCGCCCATTTTGATGCCCTCACCGGCACGCTCACCGATGATGACCGGGTCGCCATCTACCTGATCGGCCATGGCAGCTACGACGGCGAACAGTTCAAGTTCAATATTCCCGGCCCTGACATCACCGATGCCGACCTGGCCGAAGTCATGGGCAGCTTTCCTGGCAGCAACCATTTCATTGTCAGCACCGCCAGCGCCAGCGGCGCCATGCTGGAGAAACTGGAAACCGACGACCGCATCATCATTACCGCCACCCGCAACGGCAATGAAAAGAACGCCACCGAGTTCGGCACCTTCTTCGCCGAAGCCCTGGCCAGTGAAGTGGCCGACATCAACAAGAACAACAACGTCAGCATTCAGGAAGCCTTTGATTTTGCCGAACGCGAAACCGCCCGCTTCTTTGAAAGCGACGGCCGTCTGGCCACCGAGCATCCGCAGATTCGCGGTGGCGGTGCCGCTGCCTTCACCCTGGCCCGCGTGCAGCCGCTGGAGACCAGCGATGACAATCCGCGGGTTACCGAACTGCTGACCCGACGCGCCCAGCTCGACAGCGATATCGAGTCCCTGCAGCTGCGCCGCAATGAATACAGCAACGCCGAGTATGTCGAACGCCTGCAGAAACTGATTCTCGAATCCGCCGAAGTCGGCGAACAGATCGACATGCTCAGGGGAGAATCCGGGGCTAATGGGGACTAAGCGTCACAGCACCATCCTCTGCGCCAGTGGCCTCACCCGAGCCGCTACCCTTATTCCTGTTCTGGCTGCCAGCCTCAGCATGCCCGCCCAGTCCCGTGATCACCTCTACGGCGCCCTCGATCATGATGAGCTGAACCGCTGCGAGGACCTACACTGGAGCGGCCAGTCCCGCGAAGCCATCACCTGTTTTGCCGACCTCTATATTTCCAACCCACCATCGTGGGTGCGCGCGGAAATCCAGTGGGCCCAGGGCAACCTGCAGGGTGCCAATACCCAGTTCCAGCAGGCCTTCAACGATTTTCCCGACAATCCCATGGTGCGTGTGCGCTGGGGCGAGTTGTTTCTGGAAACCTTCCAGCCGCAGGAAGCCTACAATCTGTTCGAGGAAGCCCTTGCCATTGATCCCGCGAATGCGTGGGCACACATTGGCGCCGCCTCGGCGCTGAGTGAAGGCGGCGACTCCGAGGTGCTCAACCAGCACCTGGCTGCCGTGATGGAAGAAGCACTGTCGCCGCCGGGCACACGCCTGCGCGCCATGATGATGGTGATCGGCTCGCTGCTGCGCCAGGACCGTTACGACGATGCGCTGGACACGCTTGAAGAAGCCACCGAATTTGTCGAGGACAATGACCTGCCGGCCATGGAACTCAATGCCATGTGGGCCTCCTATGCCTTCATGACACGGCAGGATTACCAGTCCTATATCGATGCCGCCCTGGCGGAAAGCCCGAATAATGGCGACGTCTATTTCATTACCGGCTATCACGCCACCATCGTGCGCCGCTACCGCGAAGCCGGCGAATTTTTCCAGCAGGCCGTGGACCTGCAGCCGGACCATCACGAGGCGCGCGTCTACCTCGGCCAGAACCTGCTGCGCATGAACGACATAGCCGATGCCATCGAGCAGGTACAGATTTCCTATGAAGGCAATGCCTTCAACCCGATGACCGTCAATCTGATGCGTCTGCTCGACACCTTCACCGATGACTTCGTCAACATAAGCTACCCGGATCCGCCCGAAGGGCCGTTGCCGGAACTGATCCTGCGCCTGGGCAAGGATGAAAAGGATGTGCTGAAGAATTACGCCAGCAAACTGTCGCTGGACTCCATGGCGGTCTACAACGAACGCTATCGGCTGGTGCCGAAAGAACCGGTGGTGGTGGAGATCTACCCGAACCACGAAGACTTCATCGTGCGCTCCATCGGCATGCCCGGTGTCGGCCTGCTCGGGGTCACCTTCGGCTACCTCTTTGCCATGGACTCGCCCACCGCACATCCGGAAGCCAGCTATCACTGGGGCACCACGCTCTGGCATGAGATGGCGCACGTGTACACACTCGGCGCTACCGAGAACCTGGTACCGCGCTGGGTCAGTGAAGGCATCTCCGTGTACGAGGAATGGCGGACCGGCCCGATTCCCGGCCGCAAGATTCCCACCGATGTGCTGCAGGCCATGAGCGAGGGCAAGTTTATGCCCATCGCCGAACTCGATGACGGTTTCATGCGTCCCACCTACCAGGGCCAGGTTATCGTGTCCTACATGCAGGCCGGGCTGGTGTTTGAGTTCATCGACATCGAGTACGGCTTCGACAAGATCGTCGACATGCTTTACCTCTTTAATGACGGCGCCACCCCGGTGGCCGCGATCGAGCAGGTGCTGGGTATCAGCGCCGACGAGTTCGACGACCACTTCAAGCAGTTCATCGATATCGAATACGGTCCGCTGCTCAGCGGCCTGGGCGTGTGGATGGAAGACATGCGTGCCGCCTTTGAGGCACTGCAGGCCCACGAGTGGGAAGCTGCCGCGGCCGCCGCTGACCGCGCCATCTTTACCTATCCGGACTACGTGGAAAACGACAGCCCCTATATCGTGAAGGCCCGCGCCAACCGCGAACTGGGCAACCGCGATGACGAATTTGCCGCGCTCCAGACCTTCTGGGAAAAAGGCGGCCATGTGCCCGACGCGCTGATCAGCCTGGCCGGCTTTTTCCGTGAGCGCGACATGCTGGATAAGGCTCAGGAAGTCCTGGTCGATGCCAACTGGGCCAACCCGTTCCGCGAAGACATACACGAACTGCTCGGTGACCTGTACATGGACACCGACCGGCCGCAGCTGGCCCTGGAGGAATTCGAGGTGCTGCTGGCCCTGGATCCGCTGGACAAGGCCGCCGCCCATTACCGGGTTGCCAAGGCCTGGGACGCGCTGGACAATGCAGAAAAGACCATGGAATACCTGATGACCGCGCTCGATATTGCCCCGCAATACCGACCGGCCCAGCGCCTGCTGCTCGAGATGAGCCGGGGCGACAGCGACGAATGAGACAACAATGGAACAACGAGGTAGGTCGGATAAGCGCAGCGCCATCCAACAAAACGAATAACGCCGGAAGCGCGAAGCGTCATCCGGCAAGATGACCATCGGTCGCCCATGAATGAACATATATACCGGAACATGGAAACATGTCCGGAATGAGGACGTAGGTCGGCATAGGCCTGTAAGGTCGTTTGCCGACAAAGAACGAATTGAACTAATAACAATGTAAACGTGGTAACAGACAGGAACGCATTATGAGCGATACAGAAAACGCCTTTGATACCGAAGAAACCCGCGAACTCGTCCAGAAATTCGTGACGGCCAACAACCAGATCCGGGAACAGATTGCCGGTACCATCATTGGCCAGAACCACATCGTGGACAACCTGCTTATCACCCTTTACGTGGGCGGTCACTGTCTGATCACCGGCATGCCCGGTACAGCGAAAACCCTGCTGGTGCACACCCTGGCCTCGGCCCTGGGCCTGACCTTCAAGCGTATCCAGTTCACCCCCGACCTGATGCCGACCGACATCACCGGTACCGACATGGTTGAGGAAGACCAGAGCACCGGCAAACGCGAATGGCGTTTTGTCCCCGGTCCGGTCTTCACCAACGTGCTGCTGGCCGACGAAATCAACCGTACCCCGCCAAAGACCCAGGCGGCGCTGCTGGAAGCCATGCAGGAAAAAACCGTGACCGTGCGCGGCCAGATCCACCAGCTGGAAAAACCCTTCCTGGTACTGGCCACCCAGAACCCGATCGAACTGGAAGGCACCTACCCCTTGCCGGAAGCCCAGCTCGACCGTTTCCTGTTCAACGTGATTCTCGATTACCTGTCACCGGAAGAAGAAGTGGCTGTCCTCGACCGCTTTACCCGCCGTGTCGACATGCCGCCCGTGACCGCCTGTACCAGCGCCGAGGAAATCCTCAAGTTCCAGTGGCTGGTGCGCCAGGTGCCGATTTCCCAGGAAGTGACCCGTTACGTGGTGGACGTGGTACGCGCCACCCGCCCGGCCGATCCGCTGGCCACCGAGATGGTGAAAAAATACGTCAACTTCGGTTCCTCCATCCGCGCCTCTATGAACCTGGTGCTCGCCGCCAAGGTCCGAGCCTTGATGGAAGGCCGTTACCATGTGACGCCAGAAGATGTGAAACACCTCGCCGTGCCGATCCTGCGTCACCGTGTATTGCCGAATTACTATGCCGAGTCCGATGGCGTGACCATCGATGACATTCTGAATAGCATGCTCAACGACCTGGCGATTCCGGCGGCGGCATAAGAAGGTTGAACGATGTCGGATGGCGCCCAGCGGGCTGATCCTACCTACCAATGAGACACGAGGTAGGTCGGATAAGCGCAGCGCCATTCGACACAACGAACAAGACCGGAAGAGCCCTCAGGGCGTCATCCGGCAAGGCGACCACCGTTTGCCCAGAAATGAAAATGTATTCCGGCAAATATACGTACAACCGGAATAAAGCCATAGATCGGCATAGCGTAGCATTTGCCGTCAAAGGAACATGAACAAAACGAAAGTCATATGAACCTGAGCCAATCCGACAACAAGAACGCGCAGACACGCCTGCTCAACCCGTCCGTGCTCGCCAGCCTGTCCAACCTGGAGCTGGTGGCCAAGGCCGTCGTGGAAGGTTTCGTCATCGGCCTGCACCGTTCGCCTAAGTTCGGCTTCAGCCAGGAATTCGTCGAATACCGCCAGTACGCCGAAGGCGACGATCCGCGCTACATCGACTGGAACGTCTACTCCCGTACCGACAAGACCGTCATCAAGCGCTTCCTCGGCGAAACCAATTCGCACCTGATGCTGTTGCTCGACACCTCCGCCTCCATGGGCTTTGGCTCCGGCGGCATCACCAAGCTGCAGTACGGCAAATACCTCGGTGCCAGTCTCGCCTACCTGTCCTCGCGCCAGCATGACGCCGTCGGCTGCATGCTGTTTGACGACGAGATCAAGGAATACCGGCCACCGGCGAGCAAGATGGGCTCGCTGCAGGGCGTGATACACACGCTCGATGCCGCCGAAGCCGCGAAAGGCACCGACATCAACAAGCCCATGACGCGCTTTCGTGAACACATCAAGCGCCGCGGCCTGGTCGCCGTCATCTCCGACTTTTACTGCGACGCCGAAGAGCTGCTGGAAAACATCCGTCCGCTGGCCCTGCATGGCCAGGACGTGATCATGTTCCACCTGCTTGATGACGCCGAGCTCAACCCGGACATCAAGCAGTCCACGCTGTATGAAGACATGGAAACCGGTGACGCCATCGAGGTGGAACCCACCTACATGAAAAACGCGTACCGGGAAAAGATTCAGAAACACATCAAGACCATCGAGGAAGCCGCCAACGGCATTCGCGCCGACCACGTGCTGCTCAACACGTCAGAGCCACTGGACCGCGCGCTGCACAACTACCTGACATTCAGGGAGAAGCGCGGATGATGGCGACCGCATTGGCAAACATGAACCCCCTAAGGAGCGGCTTCAGCCGCGAATATCTTCGTCGGTGTTCATTCGCGGCTGAAGCCGCTCCTACAACGGATCAGGCCAATCTACTGACCGGAGGTCGGCATAGGCGCAATGCGCCGTTTGCCGACATGGCCAACCATGGCTGTGAGGAATATGCCCCTGTCGGGAAACGGACCTGCGCTCCTGTCCCGACCTGCAACTGCGGAAACATACCTGCACGATGTGGGAGGGGCTTTAGCCCCGAATGGAATTTCGCGGAGTCGTCGTTCGCGGCTAAAGCCGCTCCTACAGGGGACATGCGAATTAATCTGGATGGTATGACATGGCATTGATCGGCCCTCTTTTTCTGCTCGGCCTGCTCGGCATTGGTTTGCCCATCTGGCTGCACCGCCTGGAAACCCAGGTGACCGAGCGCGAACAGTTCGCGACCACGCGTTTCCTGGAACCGGCGAAAAAACGCATTCACGTGCAGAAAAAACTAAAATACCTGCTGCTGATGGCGCTGCGCATCTTGTTCTTTGTGCTGCTGGCGCTGGTCTTTGCGCGCCCGGTGTTTTTCGCCGCGCCGCAGGCCGTGATCACCGCCGACACCACCCACCACGTCATCGTGATAGACACCTCATTCTCCATGTCGGCCGACGGCGCCTTTGATACGGCGCAGGACAATGCCCTGGCCATCATCAACAGCATGGGCGCTGACGATGTCGCCAGCGTATATGCCGCCGCCAGCGGTGTCACCAGCATCGTGCCGGTGACCGATGATGCCGAGCTGCTGCAGGAACGCATCAACAGCCTGTCTCCCGGCAACGGCAAGCTCGACCTCGGCGTGATGGTGTCGTCCCTGAACACGATGATTGAACAGAGCCAGGCCAACTTCATTCTGCACCTGGTCAGCGACTTCCAGCAGACCGGCCAGGCCGTGCGCTTTGCCGACATGATTCCCGATGTCATCAACGGTCGCCCGATGACGCTCGACCTGCAGCGTGTCGTCACTGACAACACCCCCAACATCGCCATCGACTCAGTGGTTGTGGAAAGCGGCCAGGACATCATTGTCACGGCCCGCAGTTACAACACCGAAGACAGCCAGCGCCGCACCGTTTCCCTGGCCATCAACGGCCAACCGCAGGGCACCGAAGAAATCCTGTTCGGCAAGGCCGGCAGCGCCCAGTTCGCGAACGTGACCTTTCCTGATGTCGCCTTTGCCGAAGGCGACAACCGCATCGACATCACCATGTCACCCAGCGATGCCCTGCCCGGCGATGACACCCGTCACACGGTGTATGACAACGCCCCGCCCGCCCCGGTCCTGTTGTTAACCGACGATCCCGAATCCCGCGGTGTCACCTACATCACCACCGCGCTGGAAACCGCGCCGCGCGGCTATGATGTCATCACCCAGCCGATTGCCGATTTCGATCCGCGCGTGCTGCAGCGTTATCCCTGGATCGTGATTGAAGACATGAGTGCCGTGAACGCCAGCCTGGCCACGGCCATTACCGATTACGTCAGCGGCGGCGGCAGTGTCATTGCCGGCGTCGGTGAAGACATGCTTGATCGCGCCGCCATTCCGGTACTGGATCTGCCCATGGGCACCACCGGTATCCGCCGTGAGACCCGCAACCCGGTTACCATGATCGACAGCAGTCATCCCGTGCTGCGCGAATCCTCCGGCTGGGGCAATGTCATCATGCGCACCCTGCCCGTCACCGCCGGTGAGGATGACCGCATCCTGATCGCCCAGGCTGGTGATCGTCCCGTATTGATCGAGCGCCAGATCGGCCGCGGCCGCTTCATGCAGCTCACCACCGCGCTGGACAACACGCTGAGCGACCTGCCCGTGAAACCGGTGTTCGTCACCTTTATGGCCGAAGCCGCGCGCTACCTGTCCAACGAAAACCTGCTGGTGCGCGAACAGGTTACCGGCACCTTCCTGCAGCTGTCCCGCGCCGGCGGCGCGTCCGGCCAGGTGTTTGATCCCGACGGAAGCAGCCTCTTATCGCTGTCCGACACCACCCAGGCCCAGGACATCGCCTTGAATAAATCCGGCTTTTACCGGGTC
>Ga0181564_10000593_pt1 | contig 31960 bp, 25 predicted proteins | sample 011ome_24_FD_134512 | JGI IMG/M metagenome (GOLD analysis project Ga0181564, IMG submission 134512) | Coastal salt marsh microbial communities from the Groves Creek Marsh, Skidaway Island, Georgia - 011513CT metaG (megahit assembly) | ecosystem: Environmental > Aquatic > Marine > Intertidal... | reverse complement strand
GTATGCGCGTCGACGTGTGTCGTCGTCGTCGTCGTCGTCGTCGTCGTCGTCGTCTCCCGCGCTCTCGAGCACCAGTCCACCAGACGGTGCCCATCGGATCCAACGTTCGAAATTCCACCACCCCGACGCCGACGTCCGTCGTCGCCCACGACGCGCGTCGAGATTTTTTTGCGTCACGTCCCCGATCGCGCGCATGGTTTCGCGCGCGCGTTCGCGTCCATTCGCGGTCGCTCGCGTCGGGTGACTGGACTTTTTTTTTTGAACATCCAACCGACCGACCGACCGCGGTCGTCCGTGCATCCCACGCCGACGCGCGCGACGGCGGCGGCGCGTGGAGACGCGCGTGGAGACGCGCGCGCGTGCGCCGTTATTTTCGCGCATCCGTGCGCGCTGTCGTCGCGCGTCGCGGGCGCGGGCGCGCGCGCTGTCGACAGCGCGTCGAGGGTGACGTTTTGACTTTTGGCGCTTTTGGCGCGTTCGCGTCGGTGCTCACGTGCGCCATTCGTCGTCGCCGTCGCCGCCGCCGTCGTCGCGCGCGTCGTGGACGATCGATGATGACGCCGTGCGCGTCGCCGTCGACCGCCCGCGCGGCGCCGCGGTCGACGACACCGACGTCGACGTCGCCGCGTGCGGCGATGGGGGGCGCGATGGGGGGCGCGGCGTGGGCGGCGCGGCGCGCGGGCGGCGCGGGCGCGTGCGCGGCGTCGACGACGACGCGCGTAGCGATGCGTCATGGTCGTCGCGCTACGACGCGCGTGCGAGGGGGTGGGTATTTGGATTACGACGCCGCGTTGGCCAAGGAGTTTGTCAAGGTTGAAGTCCCGGCGTTGCTGTTTCCCCAACGCGAGACGCTGTTGCCGGGGAGTAAGCTCACGTTGCACTTGTACGAAGCGAGATTTTTGGCGTTATTAGAAAAGGCCATGTCCGACACTGGTGGGTTGATTGCGCAGTTGACGTTTTTACCGAGCGATAACGGGGATGAGGAAGGGTTGAGGGTGAACGCGTCGGCGACGTTGGCGCGCATCGAAGCCGTGCATAGGGCGGAGGTGGGCGCGCGCGTGGAGGTTGTGGGCGAAGCGCGGGTGAAACTTGAGGATATTACGACTCGGGAGCCATATATTGCGGGGTTGTTTACGCACATACCGCAAATGGGAGATGTAGGGACGTATAATCCCAGCGACGACGAGTTGGCGCAGGTCAAAGAGGTGACGGATTACATCGAGTCGGCGGTGAACGACGTGTTGTTATTGAGCGACAAGCTTTTGGGCGACAAGAAAGATGTCGCGAATGTAGGTGCAAGCACTGATGGAGATGATGATGATGACGACGACGACGACGACGATGGGCTTTGGACGCATAAAGAGGTTGGTAATTTGCGTTTGGCCATGGAATGGGTCGACGCGCCCTCGGTCACCGTCGAGCGCATCGAAGAGAAAATATCCATGGCGGATGCCAAGTGGATCGAGCGGCCGGATGATTTCGCGCACTCATCACTCACGCGCGCCGAGCGACTATCATTTGCCGTCCTTCAAATCGCTCCGGCATCGACACCTTCGGATTTACAAAAGCTCATCGCGTGTCGAGCGGTGGCCATGAGCACCGACCACGGATTGATGGACCGCTTGCGCCTCGGCGTTTCGGTGCTCGATGATCAGCTTCAAACTCTTCGCGCCAAAGTCGCGCTAAAGAATTTGTCGTTGTAGAGACGATTATTTATTTATCTTCTAGTCGCCCTTCTATTTTCGCAATTGCACAAACCATGCACTTCCATTCCACGTCACGTCCTCACTGCGCGCCTCGTTAATGCCGGCGTGCTCGTGCGCGTCGCCAGACGCCCTTCCATGGATCCGTGACGTCTTCCGAGAATGCGTCAGCACGTCCATCGAACTCACTGGGTTCTACCTCGCCTTACTCACCATCGCGTGTTGGATCGCCGCCCAGTGGCCGCAACTATTGCACAACTTTAGAGTCAAGCGCGCACGCGGGCTCTCGCCTTGGTTTTTAATCCAATGGCTCGCGGGCGACGCGTTCAACCTCATCGGGTGCATCGCCACCGGTGATCAAGCGCCGACGCAGACGTATACCGCGGTATACTTTGTGTGCAGCGATGTGGCGTTATTGGCGCAATACGTGTATTACGAAGGGACGTCGGGAGACGACGCCTCGAACGCGAGTGACGACGAGTCGGAGAGCGACGAAGGCGGGCCGCGTCGACGACGGCGCAAATCGTCAGGAAGTGATCGTGGTGCGTTGGGTATCATTGCTGGGTTCGCCGCGACCGCGGCGGCTGGAGCGGTGCTCGCGGCGACGTCGCGTGGTGCGGCGGCGTCGACGGGGCACGGGACGTTCGCGGAGCGCGATGGAGCGTCCCCGAACGATTGCGCGTACAATGGAAATCCACAATGGATGCAAAACTTTGGTCGGGGCGTGGGGTATTTAGCTATGATGTTCTACCTCGGCGGCCGCTTGGCGCAAATCGCTAAAAATAAGCGCCGGCGATCGGTGGAAGGCTTGAGCTTGAGCATGTTTGCGCTCGCGATTTCCGCAAACGTGTCCTATGGATTTTCGATTTTGTGCTCGAGTGACACGAAAGCTTCGTTGATTCGTAGTTTGCCTTGGCTCGGGGGGTCGTTCGGTACAGTTGCGCTTGATTGCGCAATTTTAGCGCAAAGTGCCGTGTTTGCGTTCAGGACGAGGCGAACGGTGCCTTTGCTTGCAAACGGCGGCTCGAGCGACGAAGACGACCTTCGCGACGAGCTGTTGTAACAGAAGACGTGCCGCGTGAAATGGTGTGGTGTTGAAGTAATAGCTATAGTGTTGTAAAATATTGCAAAGCGATGCAGTCGAGTGGCTAGATAGTAAATACTTTACCGAGATGCCTCGTCGAACGAACTGAACACCAAAGAGTCTAACTCTTGCGCCTCCTTCGTCGAAAGCACGGATTTTTCGTGATGACGACTGCGTTCGATGACTTCGGAGGCTTTTTTGATTTCACTTTCAAAATCCTCGTCGGCGTCATCTTCAGAGTTTGATTTTTCTTCGGATGTTTTGCGTTCACTGTCGTCGTCGTCGCCTTCGTCTTCCTTACCAAGACGAATCGACGAGTGCTTATGTTTGTGGTGTCGCGACTCGTCGTCGTCGTCGTCGTCGTCGTCGTCGTCGTCGTACGCGTCCTCATCCTCGTCGTCGTCGTCGTCGTCATGCGAATGATGATGATGATGAGAATGATGATGCGTCACAGTCACCTCGTCATCCTCATCAAAATCATCCAGCCCCACATCCGCTTCGTCCACGTCCAACTCCTTTGGCAACGAATGTTCGTCCCAATCTTTGGGCGGCGTCTCATCCGGCACGGCATACCTCTTCAACGTGTCACAATTCTTCTTCTTCACGTCATAATTCTCGCACACTACATCCGGGCACACTGGCCAATCTTTCGTCGCCTTTTTCGCATTCTTCACGTTACAAAACCGACACGAAGACCCCGCGCCCGTGCACCCTGGCAACCCTTGCTTTTCGCACTCGGCGTCGTGATACACAAACCTCCCGAGCGCTCGATCCTGCGACGTGCCCAAACACTTCCCAATCTTCACTCCATCCACCATACGATTATGTGCTAACACGTGCTCACGCATCACGCGCCACGCAATGTCGCGCTTGGACAACTTACCATTGCTTTTACATCCAAACACGCCGTTTTCGTCGCACACCTTGGACGGGCACAGCGGCCAGTCGTTGTTGCGGTTCGCCGCCATGTGCGTCTGACAAAACCGACACGACGAGTGCGAACCCAAACACCCAGGCACCGCCGACGCCGAGTCCGAGCACTCTTCAGTTTCAATCTGAAACGTCCCCGCGGCGTTGTCCGCGGCGGCGTTGGTGCAGCGTTTCGTCGAGCCTTCGTCGATCTTTGACGATTTTCTCGACGATCCCAGGGACGCGAACGCGACGCCGTGCGGTGCGCTCGCGACGCAGGCGGCGACGACCAGGGCGAGACACGTGGCGATGACGACCACGCGCGCGTACGCGCCCGCGCGCGACGACGACGTCGTCGCGCGGCACGTGGTGGCGCGTTCAACGTCGTCCAACACCATCGTCATGGATGACGACGACGGCGTCGCGCCGAGCTCGGCGTCGCGCGCGAGGAGCGGCGCGCGTTCGGCGTGCATGGCTCGCGAACTCAAACTCGCGCGTGCGCTCGTCCGCTCGCGCGCTCGAGCGCGACGCCGTCGATCGACGGACGCGGCGGAATGGCGCGACGTCGGTGTTGGCGCGTTTTAGTGTTGGCATCGGCGCATCGACTCGAGCACGACAGTACGCGCCGCCGCGCGCGCGCCGCATCGCGTCGCACGCTCTCGCGCGCGCGCGCACGCATAGAAAAGCATTCATCACGCGCCACGCGCGCGATGTCCGACGTTGAACGCGTCAAGGCGAGCATCGGCGCTGGGGAAAAGTCGTGTGAGCTGTGCGGGGTGTCGTGCGTCGGGATGCCGCGATTTAAGAAGCGAGGGAGCGCGTTTTATAGGCACCGCACGTGTCCGGCGTCGGATGACACCGCGAGAGCGATGACGACGACGACGCCGGTGACGACGATGTCTGAGGGCGGAGGCACGCGTGGTGGGGAGTCGTCGACGGATGTGTTGGACGCGACGACGGATGGCATCGAGACGGATGACGTCGAGCGCTCGGCGAGAGCGGCGTCGTCGTCGCGGTCGCCGCTCGGGATCGAGTCGCCGTCGAGACGTAGGCGTTTAGCGCGGTCGTCGCCGAGGCATAGTCATAACGCGCAGTACGGTGGCGGTGGAGGGGCGTACGGCGGGGGCGCGTTGGATGTGTCAACTGTCGCGCGCGCGTTGGATGAAACGTTTCGCGCGTGGACGATTGCGGTGTCGCGCGAGTACCCGGGGATGAAGAATGTGTTGTTAGCGTCGAGTGCGGTGTACGTCGGTGCGGCGTGGTTGTTCGTGCTGCCGAGCGCGGTGAAGCTCGCGGCGGAGGCGCTTTCGGCGGCGCTTCGAGTCGCGTTAGCGGTCGTGACGTTGGCGGGCGCTGGGATGTTTTGCGCGTACGCCGCAACGAGAGGGCATTCGCGGCGCGCGCGGAGGGTGGCGGCGCGCTTACGCGTCGTAAAGCGTGTGGCGTTGGGGTTTTTTGACGTGGATGAGCCACACGACGAGGCGCCGAGAACGCCGAGAACGAGCAGCCGTTTTATCGATCGTCTGAACGACTCTGAGTCGCAGGAACGCATAGAGCGCTTAACCGCAGAAAAACGTGTGGCCGAACGCGCCAGAGAAGAAGCCAACGCGATGTTGAGTGAGGCGTCGAAAACTATTGAAGCTCTGCGGGACGCGCTTCAAGCCACCGACGCCGCGCGCGAGGCTGAAAAACGTCGCCTCGACGATCTCGCGCGCGCGAGCGCCGCCAAATCGAGCGCAATAGAACCATAATAGCATAGCCACTCGTAGATGCCGCCAGTAATATTGTACATGAGATCCAGCCACAGAGTTGACCGCCGTAATCCGCAGAGCTCGCCTCGCGAAGCGCCGATGCGCTCTCACCCGCATCGTCGCGCGCTCGCGCTCGCGCTCGTCGTTTTCGCCGCCGTGACGGCGACGGCGACACCGGCGACGGCGACGGCGACGGCATACCGCGAAATCGATGACTACCACTACGTGTTCAGCGCCGATTGTAAGCCATACATGACTTGGCAAGCGCGCGCGTTATACGACTCGTGGCGCCGCATCGGCGCTCCTGGACGCATTACGCGCGTGCTGACGTGCGATGACGATAGTTTGGCGACGTATGAGCACATGGATGTCGTCCCGGATACCGTGGTGTGCGGAGATTTCTCGCGCATCGATGCGAACGACTTTTACACGGCGTACAACTTGCCTGCGGGCATGGATTGTTTCGCGCGAGAACGCGGCACGGATAAAGCGTGGGTGGTGAAACTCGATGCAGATATGTTGCTTAGAAAGCCACTGACGGTGCGCGAGATTCCCGCGCGTAAGGGCGTGGCTGCGGCGGGGGAGTATGGTTATTTAGCTGGGGTGAACAACGGCATGGCGAAATTTTTCATCGACGATGAAGCGACGCTCGAGCGTTTAGCCAAGGTTGGGGGGTGGGAGATTTTCGATGCCACGGATTTTATGAAACTCACACCGTTGTGGTTTGACTACACGAAACGCGTGAGGACAGATTCACGGGTTTGGTATCCGTACCGAGGCACCGGGGACGTTTACGTCTCCGCCGAGTCGCCCAGGCCGTGGATATCAGAGATGTATGGATTTGTATTCGGCGCGGCGGTATCTGGACTGTCGTTTAACATTATGCGAAGCACGCAGTTGTATGCCGGAATGGTACCGTGGGATGAGGCGAGCGCAGATCCCTTCATCGTGCATTACGGCCTCAAGCTCGCGTACGAAAATTACGACTGGGACAAACACTACGAAAGCGGCAGAGAGGAGAGGATGTCGTGCGAATCGACGTCGAAACCGTTTCCCGTCATCGATGCACCGAAACCTTTGCCCAGCGGTGCGACGAGTACTGAGCGCTTCAAACACGTATCTATTGACATCATGCGCTTCACGGTGTCGTCAATCAACGATAGCGTGGAGGCGTACACGAACGAACGATGCGGCAGACGACCGGCGACGCTGTCGCGGGAGCCACAAGATTCGCGAGACTCACCTGATACAAACCGTAAATTAGAACAAGTTGAAGGGTTAGAGCACATACCTGTCGTCGATGCGCTGTCAGGAGAGAAAATGCTCGCCCACAAAGCGTTGAAGAGAAAAATGTGGGTGTTTTCCATCTGCGTATGGCTCGTCATCGGCATCGCCTTTGCGCGTCCACGGTTGATGAAGAAAACACGACAGGCAAACAAATACACCAAAGGTAATGTCAATAATCCATTTAGAAATGTTTAGCTAGCACTAGCGGATCGAAAGGCGTCGTCGTGTGGATGCAATTTTAGTTTTAAATAACAATTCGAGGAGTTTCATTCTTGCTTGTTGCTACAAAAAAAAGAATCTGTGTGTGTTTACTGCAACGAGTTGACGAACATGATACCGAGCGCGGCAATCGTGATAAAAATCGGGAACGCGTTGAGAAGGTACAACGGCAAGAAACCAAAGATGGTGCCTTCACGCTCTTCTTCTTGTTCCTCCTTGGCGGCGATGCGTCGCGGGTTCTGCGTCTTGTTAATACCCGCCGCCTTCATCGCAATCTCCTCGTATCTCGACGGACCGGCGTCGACTCGCTCGCCAGGTCGATCGCTAGAATCCAACCCGGGCCAGTTTCTAAACTCTTGCAACACCGTCTCCACAGCCATCATATCCGTCGGCGTCTCGCCTCGTTCAATCATCTCTAACGTTTCCACTTTCTCCTCACCGCTCACCCCAGACTCGTCTTCGATCCCATATCTCGCCCGGTTCTCCGCTAAACGCGGATCTTCAATACCAATCGTGAGCTTCACTTCGTTGAATGACATTTCGCGCTTGACGTAGAGGAGCTTCAAGTAATCTTTAATCTCAGCCACCATATCCGCGAGGCGCGCGGCGTCCTCCGCCACGGGTGCGGTCGAGAACCCATCGAACGCCGACGCCGACGCCGACGCCGACGCCGACGCCGACGCCGACGACTCCGCGCCAGCGTCTTCCGTGGACTCAGCGCGCGTGACGACCGCGCGGGACGTGCGAACGACCGCGTGGGACGTGCGAAGGCTTGCGCGCGATCGAGCGCACGGGGCTCGTTGCGCGCGCGTCGACGGCGACGCGCGCGCGCGTACCGTCGTCGCGGTGCGCATCGTGGGTGCGTGTACGGTGAACATCGTGCGCTCGTGCGCGTGCTCGACGGCGGCGGCGGCGGTGGCGCGCGCGGTGGTGTGAAGAGCAGATGGGTGTGGATAGAGTATTTGGCCGAGCGCGCGACGCGAGCGTTAATGTTTTACAAGTGCTAAGCGCTACTAGTGCAGTTCTAGTTCAGATGACAATGCGTCTAGATCGGAAGATCTGAATCATCTTTGACTTTGATGTCGATTGTGAATGCACTGTCGAGGGTTCGGTTTAGGAGTAGAGTCGTTCTGTAGGCGACGGCGAGACGTTGATTTTTCAACACCGCGTTGACGACATCTTTGGCACAATTTATGGGATACGGTGGCGGTTCAGAGCTGCGCTTTTCGGATTCGATGTATGATATCCACTCGTTACTCCATGCTTTGCACTCGTCGTAAAAGCGTGTCCAGCTCCACGAAGAATCATCTTCAACGCGGCGTTCAAGTTCACGCCAAATGAAATCTACGACGTGCGCCAAACGATAACGTCCATGTTTGTGGGCGGCTACTCTTGCCTTTTGCAGAAGTGTGATGAAATTAATCGGAACTTCTCTAAACTCCTCTAAACTGGTGGATGTGTTCCAGATGTCCTGGAGGATGTTTTGGCCACGAGACACAACATATTTCTCAATCGTATACTTGTCAAGACTGATCTTTTCATCAGCGTACGCGATACCAAGGAGCGTCAATTTGCTGAGCCCAGAATCCTGTCCTTGCGACTTTGACTTGTTAACATCTTCCATCATACGATCCAGCGAAATGTCTGAATCCCGGGGCACAACGCCCATGCTTTCAACAAGGCCATCGAGCGCACACTCGAATGCGCGACGAAAATGATACGTGTTGTATCGCCCAATCATGCCTCCTTCTAATGGACTTTCGAAATCAGAACACTCTGTCTCGCGCGTGAATATTGATTTGCTCAAGTTGATGTTGAGGTCGTTCACCCACCATCGACTAAACGCGAGCGTGTTCGGCGCGCTCTCCACGCGATGATACCAACCACTCGGAATAAACACACTGTCTCCGTATTCTAAAATGATTTCAAAATCATCGCTATGCAATTCAGTGCTATGAAGTTCCGGGAAATGATTACTAAAATCCGTACCAGCAGCGAACGGGAGCCACTCTTGTCGCGTATAAAACGCCGGTGCCCGCATTCGTACCTTCTTTTGTCCAGTGCACACCGTGAGGACGTTGTCGTAATTGTCATAGTGCCAATTCGTTTCAACCGCATATTTTCGGTTTATCCACATGTTCGTTTGCGCATCGTCCACGCCTTTGCTCGCGAAATATTCGCGAAGCTCCGTCGGCGTCCACGACGAAATGACGTCGCGCGCGTGCCGACTAAGCTCGCTCAGCGGTATTTGCGCGCCGTACACCATGAACGAATCCGAAGTTTCGCCGCTCGTCATTTCGCCATCGTGTGCGATGAATTCTTCAATAGTCGCGCGATGAATCTCGGCGCACCCGGGCCGGCCATCGAAGACGACGCGTCCCGAGTCAACCGCCGGCTCGCGCTCCGTCATCCACGGACCCTTCATGAAGTCGACTTGCACATCCCACGTGCCATCGCGCGCGCCCAGCCACGCATCCATCTCTTGCTCGATCGGCATGTCCCACGTCACGCATGCGCAAAAGCCCGGCCAAGACCGCTGAGACATCGAATCGAGCGCCGCGCACAGCGCACCATACCGAGAACCGCGCACATTCGCCGTCGCCGCGTCGCCCTCCGCCACTCTCGCGCGCTTCCGTGACGTCGAGGCATTGGTAATACCAATGCCTTCGCCCTGCGCGTCGCACATCGCGCGCGCGGGGCGATACGCGACAACGAATGGCGCAAGATTGACGGCTGGGTGACATGTTTTTCAACACCTTTGGCGCGCAATCCACGCGCACTCGTCGTCAATCGTCGCCGCGCATCGCACCGAGACGTCCACCGCGCGCGATGTCGAGCAAACACTTGCAACTGAAACGCGAGATCCTGCGCGCGATCGCCATGCTCGAGGACTACACCACCGCTGGGAGCGCCGACGGGGACATGGAGATCGGCTCGGAGGCGCTGAAAAATTGCCGGGGCGTTGCGTTTTTGACATCGTACACCGTCGGTTTCTTTGGCGGCGGCACGTTCACGCACGGGGTATTGATTGCAAAGAAGCCTGGGAGCGAGGAATGGTCCGTGCCCGTGGCGCTCAGCGGTGGTGGCGCCACGGGGATGTTTGGTGTTGGATATAAGGAGGATTCGCAAGTGTACATATTGGACACGGATGAAGCGGTTGAGACGTGTTTTAGCGAGCACTCCGTCAAAGTCGGGTTGACCGCGAGCGTCAGTCTCGGGCCGCTCGGTCGCTCGGTCGATGGCTCGGCGTTTATCGGCATGGATCCGAAGTATGTCAACGGAAAGGAGGCTCGCAAAGCCGTCGGCGTGCACCACTACTCGTACAGCAAGGGCGTGTTCATCGGTGCTGGGATCGAAGTGTCGTATTTCAGCACCCGCGATGATGACACACGAGATTACTACGGATTGAACGATCCTGCCGTGCCGGATGCGCAGCTCGCGACGTGTAGACAGATTATTCGCGGCGAGGTTGTGATCGATTCCAGCGCGTACGCCGAAGTCGAGCAATTGTTGAGCGCGGTGCAGTTCGCGAGCGGGGACGAACGCCCGGGGGCAATGAACACGCGTGGAACGTCGTGGTCGACGACGATGTAGACTATATATCGATGCGGATATAGAAAATTGTAAAAAGAAGACTTCACCTCGCTTTGCAATGACTGAGTATCCTCAGAGCGCGCCGCGCTCGTGACGGCGTGGCATCATCGCGCGTCGATAGTTAGGCGCGAAATAATCACTCACGCGCAATGGCGGTGACGCGCTCGGTGCGTCCGCGCCGAAGCATCACGCGCAGCGCGCTGAGGCTCGTCGGTCTAGCGCTCGTCGCTAGCGTCGCGTATAGAAGATTACTACTCCCAGCTCAACACGTAGCGAGCGACAGCGCGCAGCGTGGGCGAGATATCGCGACGATGGCGAACGCTGCGGCACAGGCGCGTCATCGCACGCACGATACATACGTGCACGCAAACGCAAACGTCGTCGTCGCGGAGAAGGAGGAAAAGGAGGAGTCGGAGGACGTCGTCCGCGTAGCGACGCCGACAACGAGCTCATCCGAGCACGGGCATGATGAGATATCTGTGCCGAATGCGTGGAGTGCGAGCGCGTCTTCGCGCGTCTCGCGTGCTCGGGGAACGTGCGCGCCACCGGGTGAGGCGAAAACGCGAGACGCAGGCGACGCGGTTGAGGCCACGCCATGCGCTCACTTGGACGCGTTGCTTTCAAAGGATTCGCTTGAGCACGGCGTGTTAATCATAACAGAAGGTGACGTGAATGATAGAATTCAAACTGCGCGAGAGTCCAAGGCGCATGCGGTGATCGTCGCGGTTGTGAACGAGGAAGAAAGGCGCGCGTGTGACGCCGCGGGCGTACCGTCGCATTTGCCGCGCGGCGCTGACGGGGCTAGGAACACGCGCGGATACGGTACAGCATCGTGGGTGCTTCGTCGTGGCCGTGCCGCTGTGCTAACATCGTCCAAGGTGCAGTTCAAGTCGAATCCTTTGCTTGAGTTAGCGGATGATGGCGCGGATGTGAGCGGCACGATTGACGGCGACGGTCACAAACGCGCACGTGTTCAAGGCATGGCTGATCCCGCCATGGGCTGGTCGCAGTACGCTCAGTCCATGGTCACTCCTCTCATCCGTTCCGCGTTTGTGGTGTTTCGTCCGATGCGGTCGACGCTTTCTCTCGTGGATTGGCTTGCATCTGAAGATGCTGATTTAGATGGCACAGATGACGCATTCACGGATGAAATTCTAATGCCCGCGCACGATGCGCGTCAACGCGCGGGTGTGAGTTTTAGATTGATGAATAGTGACTGCTTCGCTGAAAATGGTGCTGTCGCGAGCGTCCCGGATGGGTCTACACAGTGGGATGGAAAGACGACCCATGAAAATAGCGTCATTGCGCAAACGCCAAACTTTTCGAGCGCCAAGGCAACGGTGCTTAGGAAGGAGAAGTGCGGCATAGTAGACGAGACCACGCGCGTCGGTCCGAAACCACGTGCGTTGCGTTATATCGCCGACCCTAACGGCGATTATCCTGTCAATTGCGACAAGTTCTCAGATTTGTGTGACATCGTAAAACGCGTCGCTCGCAATCGAGAAGTCGTCGCCGCCGTGAGTAACAAGAATATCTTTTACATGCTCGGGTTATTCATCGAGGGATTGAAAAAGACAAAAATAGAAAATTACATTATTGTCGCTTTAGATGCAGAAACAGCGGCGTGGTGCAAGGAGCGGGACGTACCGTATTACCATCGCGAGCTGCAATCCATCACTGGAACGACTGACAACCACGCGACGTCCGGTTTGAAGTTTAGAATACTCAACGAGTTCGTCTCGACTGGGACATCGGTGCTTTTATCAGATGTCGACGTTGTGTGGATGCAAGACCCGTTCGCAGATGATCCGAAATCATCGAACCAGAGATTAATTTATCGCGACGCCGACATCGAAGGCATGACGGATGGTTGGGACGACCCGTCGGCGTATGGATTTTCTTGGAACAGACAGCGTCGGTTGGTAGCACGCAACAGTGGCTTGTTCTTCGTCGCCGCGACGCACAACACGCAAACAATGATGCAGCGCCTCGCCGAGCGCATGGCGACTGAGAAAAATACATGGGACCAAACGGCGTACAACGAGGAACAAGTGTACCTTTGGGGGCAGCCCAAGCACGAGGCGTACTCGGGCGTCAGTCAGCGCGTGATGAATTACATGTGTTTCATGAATTCAAAGTATTTCTTCCGTTTCATGCGCTTTGATGAAGATTTGTACCCGACGCACCGCGCGGCGAGCGTGCACGTCAACTACCATCCCGAAAAGCCAGACCGCATGGTGTCCATAATCGCGCAGTATTGGAAAGACGAGAAAGACGCCATAGACGTGTGGAACTGGGGAGAAGGACGAAAGGGTGCAAAAGAGTGCGCGCAGCGCCCACCTGATGCGGACGTGCTAAAGTCGATTGCAAGCTCGCCCTTGGCGCAGGCTTTGATAACCAAATCCAAGGCTAAACCAGGCACGTGGAGCGGCAACGCGGGCATGGTTCTACGCGCCGATGGAACGCTCACGACGCCATGGAACACGGGCAAGTGGGGGTTGTTAACACTGGCGCGGACGAAAAATACCTTATTCATGGATTTCGGTGGCGCGCATCATATATTAACGCTGACTCGAGGCGAAGCCTCGCGCGGTGCCAGCGAAACGTACGCGTTCACGTCTAGAAGGTGCACGGACAATAACGAAGTCCATGTATTTTTCGAATGATTCATTCTTTGTAAAAGTACACATCTATACGATGACAACAACACCAATACTTCAAATATTAAAAAAAATCAACAACGAGAGTCACTTTTTCTTGTCCTTTTTGTCCTTCTTCGCCTTCTTCGCCTTGGGCTCGTCATCCGACGCGCTGTCTTTCTTTTTGCGCTTGGATTTCTTCTCTTTCTTCTCTTTCTTCTCTTTCTTCTCTTTCTTCTCCGCCTTTTTCCCCTTTACGTCGCTGTCTTCGTCTTTCTTCGACGGCTCAGCCGCCGCCTCAGCCGCCGCTTCGCCCGCGCCGCCTTCACCTTCACCTTCACCACCTCCCGCCGCTCGCGCCCGCGCACTCCGTGCCTTAGACTTATGCTTCTTCCCCCGCGCGTGCCCGAGCAACGTATCCTCACTCGTGCACTTCACCCCACAACACGAACACGCCCAAGGCGCGCGCGTGCTCAAAAACTCATCCCCGACGACGTCGCCGACGTCTACCCCGCCCCCAGCTCCACCCTCCCGTCTCGCGTTCGCCTCACGCATCACCTGCGCCCCGCCAGGCTTCGTCGCCCCCAATGCATACTTTTCATGTTCCGTCACGCACGACACGTGCGACTGCACCGTCCGTCGATCAAACACTTGTAAACAATCGATGCAACTAAACGCACTGGCGCTGCAAGCGTTAAAGTGCCCCTTGAGTTTCGGCTTCTTCAGCGCATCCCCGCAGTCTTCGCACTGAAAATACACCATTCGCGCGCTCGGAACGACTCGCTCGACCGCCCTCTCGCGCGCGCGCGATCGACGCTGTGCACGTGCGTCGCGATGTCCGGCACTGAGGACGGCACTGAGGGAGCCACGGCACTCCGTGACGCACGACGCGCTCGCCGTTGTCGCGCGCGCGAGAGCGATCGCACGCGCGTGAATTCGTGAGGGGCTATTTTACGCCGCGCGAACACGTCGCGAACGCCGCGGGCGAGGGACGCGTCGCGCGCGCACGGCGTCGCGGACGCACCGCGCTGCTTTTTGCGCAACGGTTGAGCGAGGACGACGCCGGTGACGACGACGACGACGACGACGGCCTAAAATCCCATCGGCATGGGGTTACTCACGAAATTCTTATCTCGCGTGAAGACGTCGTCGAGTCGTCCGTCGACGTCGTCGTCCACGGGCGCGGCGGTCGACGCGGATGCCGACGCAGACGCCGCCTCGCTGGCGCTCGAGCTCGACCGCGCGTCGCGGCTCACCCCGCCTCTCGCCGATGTCGTCGTGACGAACAACACCAATGAGCATCATACGTTTATGCGCATTGAATGCGCCGATCGGGTCGGGTTGTTGAGCGAAATTGCGACGTATCTCACGGAAATGTCCATCAACGTCGTGCAGGCGGATGTCGTGCGGGATTCGCGACGGGTGTCGTACGCGTTGTACACGTGCGAGGAAGAAAGTCGATGTAAGCTGAGTGAGGAGCAGTGCTCGCAGGCGAGGGAAGATTTACGGGCGATAGTCGAGGCAAGAGCGAGTGCGGCGAGCGTGTCGCGCGTGGGTGCAATTGGGGACGCGTTAGCCGTCGTGCGCGAGGACGAGCCGTCCGACGCCGCGAGCTTGAAGACGCGAGGCGACGCGCGACCGACGACGACGACGAATTCGTCGCGCGATGCGTTTGAGGAAGAACGCGACGGCATGTTTGACTCGGTTGAACTCAGTTTTCACGGAGGGGTGATGTTTAATAATGAAGTCGTGGCGAACGCCACCGAGTTGAGAATGCAAGTGCTCGACCGTCCGGGACTCATGGCTGATTTTTGCAAGGCGTGCGTCGCGCGTGACGTGAGCGTGATTCGCGGGAATTTGTTCACCGTCGGCGACATGGTGGAGAATTGTTTCTTACTATTAGATATGCGCACGAATGGCAAGGTGAGTGAGAAGGACTTGGCGGAGATCAAGGCGGTCATGATGTCGCGACGGCACCGTCGGGCGATTTCGCAACGCATGTCAATTCCGCGAGACGCCGACTTTGTGCCCACGGAACAAGAGCTTCCGGGTGCAGGTGATTTAAGTGGTAACACGCAGTACATCGACCAAACTACGCCCGCGCAGTCGTGGGAGATTGAAATGTTTTCCGCGGCGTTGCGAACGATTCCAGCCGTGCGGCACGCGGGTCTCGCGGGATTGTTAGTCGAAGCGTTGAGTCGGTCGACGACGCGGTTGGTATTTCCAGCAGGCGTCACCGTGATGCAAGTCGGCGAAGGTGCAGATACATTTTACGTCGTCGTCGACGGTAAATTAAAAGTCCAAAGTCCCGGTGCGGTGGCCAAGTCGAATCGTTTAAAGCCAGGCGACGCGTGGGGTGAAGAAGTGCTCACGGAATCGACGCCTTCGACGGCGAAGCTCGTCGCCGAGGAAGAAAGCGTCTTGCTAGGCATCACGCGGAAAGTGTTCGCTACGGTGATTCGAGACGTCATGTCTGCCGCACGTAAAGCCGCATACGACGCCATTGCATCGTGTGTGGTGTTTAAACCATTCGACGCGAGCAGTTTGGAGGCGTTGAGCGAATTACTTGTGCAACGCGGCAGACGCGCATACCGCGCGGGCGAAGTCATTTACCGCGAAGGCATGCAAGTAAAGATGTTTCTCGTCGTTGACGGCATCGTTGAACGAACGATTAAAAACGCAAACGGCACGACGAACGCGAATCGCATCCCGAGCGGTGGGTATTTTGGTGAGAATGTTTTGATTGGGCAAACTGAGCTCAAGGGCGTGTTCATCGCCATCACAGACGTCGTGATTTTGACGTGCACGCAAAATTTCGTTCAAACCGTCGTGGGTGCGGATAGTGTCGCATTGGGTGGCGGTGATGTTTCACCCCCGCGCGAATCGAATCGAGCGGTACGGATACCTGGGTCGCGTTCACGTGGGTCCACGAATGCGTTGCATAGCTTGTCGGTGTCCGCCGTCCCGTCGGCGCCAAATTTATTGTTGAGCGGGAGTTACTCGCCCAACACGCCATCGACGCCGACATCGTCGACGTCGACGACAAGAATTGATGCGGCGTCTCTCGCGGCGTCTTCTTCGCTCACAAACGTCACGAGAAGTGGTAGCCATAGCGCCGTCCACCAGAGCGGGTCTCCGTCGTCGCCCAAGTTTCCCATGTTCAAGGCGAAATCGCCGCCGACGACATCGTCGCACGGTGCGTTGTCTACGCTCGCAGAGGAAAAACGTCGACAACCAGCGACGTCGGCGTTGAGCCCGACTCTTGCTGCGCGTTCGTCCACGTCAGAGTTGAAGTCGTCTCCGTCGATGCCGCCGCCGCAGTTGCAAGCGCAAGCGCTGGTCGGCGACGATGAATTGGTGTCTCAGTCGAAAAGTCTCGGGGAATTCGACATCGTTTCTGTCCTCGGACGTGGCATGGTTGGCTTAGTCTTGCGCGCAAAGCACAAAAAATCGGGTAAAGTGTGCGCAATTAAGACCATGCCGAAATCCGCCGTCGTGGAAAACGGCGAGCAGGAACATTGCGTGGGCGAACGTCGCGCATTGCAAGAGCTTCGTCACGCCCCATTCGTGTGTAATTTTTTCGCATCGTTTCAAGACCCTTGGGCGCTCTACCTCGTCGTCGAGGATTGCATCGGTGACATGTTTGATTTGTTCAACAAGAGCGGTTTACCGGGCATCGGGCAAGTCAAGGTGTACACTGCACAAGTGTTGCTCGGGCTCGAGTACATTCACAACGCTGGGTACGTCTATCGCGACATGAAACCCGAAAATTTACTCCTGCGTTCCGATGGCTCGATCACGATTGGTGATTTCGGGTTTGCGAAAAAGCTCGAAAAGGGCCAGCGAGCGTATACGATTTGCGGCACGCCCGACTATCTCGCGCCCGAGCTCATTTTACATCAAGGGTGCACGCGCGCCGCGGATATTTGGGCGTTTGGTATTTTAGTATTCGAGATGATTGCCGGGTTTCCACCGTTCCGCGATCGACAGCGTCGAGAATTATACAAACGCATCGTGCGCGCCGATTTTGCCGAAGTTCCTATTCCTCGACGCATGGATGACGACGCGCACGATTTATTGACGCAAATATTCGTTCGCGACGAGGCATTGCGTTTAGGCATTCGCGCCCCGGGCGTGAACGCCATCAAGCGTCACCCGTGGTACGCCTCACTTGATTGGGATGCTGTGCTTTCTGGGCGTCTTCGGCCGTTGCATTTCCTCCCGGATCATCTCTCGCGAGACGACGTGTCGACGATTCGGGACGCCAACGGGCGCTTCGTGTGGATGACTGAACCGCCTGGTGATTTTAGCGCCGATGTTTTCGCGGGATTTTAGATGCGTGTGTTCGTTTGTTTGTTTGTTTTGTAACACTATGACTACTACTGCAGCAACAGCACGTGGCTAAGCCGGTCTACTCGACTAATAACGTCTACTCGACGTCGAGCGCTAACCGCTCGAGCGCTCGCATGAATTCGCCGTACTTGCGTCGATGCAAACGCAAGGGTTGTTGGTTGGCATCGTAGCACCTATCGTCGGCACCGCAATTCGCACACGTAGAGTTCCAACTTTCTCCCAGCCACCACGGGGCGCCGCAACGCAGGCACGGCATGTCTGGAAAGTAATGACCGACGATGCCGCTCGCAAAGGTCTTTGATTGCGGCTCGCCCGTTTTGGGCGCGTCAAACGCCTCGGGCACGAGGACGCCGACATCGCCGCCGAGTGTGATCACAGACCCCGACGCGGTGGTGGCTGCATCGGGCACTGCTGCACTATTCGTCATCCTCGCCGTCGTCGTAGCATCAGTCGTCGTCGTGGGATAAAACATTTTGTGCTTGGCCGCGCGGTCGACCACCTCCACGCCCGCCTCGGCGTTGACGTCCGCAGCGCTCGGCCAAGATTTTGCACAATACACCGTATCGCTCCGGTCATCGCCGCCGCGATTAATTGCATCTTCATCTTCTTCTTTCGTCAGCAAGCACGCATCGAGACACGCCTTGATGGCTTGAGCATCCATGTCGAAACCTTCAAAGACGACGTGTTGTCGTCTGTCGCCTCCAGTGTAGCGAGCGTCGGCTCCGGGTGGGAGATCGCACGCACCGCGTTCGCACGATGACCAATCTCCAGCGCCACAATCAACATCAATGATTGTTGTTCTAGGTGCTACGACGTCGTTCTCGTCATCGTCGTTCTTGTCGTTCTCGTCCTCCTCGTCGGCAGCCGTCGCGTCGAACCTTAGCGTCCCACACACGTTCGGCCTCGATGCGATCCACACCACGCCCGTGGCGCGAAAAACGCCTCGAAATATCACTGATGACGTCGTCGATGACGCCGATGACGCCGACGACGCCCGTGCGCCCGCGATGGACGCGCCGCACGCGCGAACGTGGGTAAAGTTGTCCGCGAGCGCACGCGCAAAACGACCCGGGTGCAGCGGCGCGCGCGCGACGTACACGAAGACCTCGACGTCGCCGACGTCGCCATCGCTGTCGTCGTCGTCGGTGGTCACGGACGACATTATTCGCGGAGCGTCAATATGTGTGGGTTGCTAGGAAAACTTGTGTACAAATTACAACAAAAATGTGTGCTATCCCGTCGCGCCGTACGACCCAGCGGCGCTCTTCTGCTTTGCTAATTCATCCTCACGGCGAATGACCTCGAGCCAATCGGGCTCTTCATTATCGACGTTCCATTGCGCGAAAAACACGGTGGGGTGCGGGGGGTCGGCGCCATCCGCCGCCGCGTCCATCGTCGCTTTTTCGTACGCCTTGAGCATTTGCGTAAACCGTTCTTGACGCTTGGCGTGCACGCGCGCACCGATGCCATATCTCGGCCAACACGACCCGCAACACCCGAAGCAACATAACAACCAAAAGCACATGTGTATGAACAAATAACACGCCGCCAACGCCAGCGTCAACAGAATCAACGCGAGCGCCAAGAGCAACGCCAGAATACTAATAAGTTGCCCCAACACCGGCGTCGACATCGCCTTGATCAACCACGCGGGCAAATGCACCGCCGCCGCGCCCTCTCGACTCTGCCATTCCCCGAACGACGCGCTCGACGCGTCCTCCACGTTCACTCGACTCGCGTACAAGTCGTACGCAGCCCGCAGCGCCGCGTTCGCGAGCGTCGAGTGCGCGCTCGTCACTACCGCCATCGCATCCGTCGCCCGCGCATCCTGACACTTATCCGGATGCAAAACTCGGGCGAGTTTCCTATACGCCTTCTTAATGTCCTCCGTCGACGCGTTGCGCGAGACGTCTAATACTTTGTAGTAGTCACGCTGGTGCGCCAACACGTACGCGCACGCATCCGCGCCAGACTTGAGGCGCGACGCCGCACCGGTCTCCGCCGCGTCGTCGTCGATCGCGCCGGCGCTGTCGCTCAGAGACACGGTGGACATGCTCGTCGGCGTACGCCGCGCCCGATCGAGCGGCGAGGCCCCGGCGCGCGAGTGCCGCGCGCGGGCGCGAGGGTTGCGCCGGGTGAACACCCAACCACGCGACGGCTAATTCTACCCGTAACTTTTCCCATGTAACCATTCCATCGCGGACTGGTAAAAAAAAGTAGGGTTTGACGACATGTGCATACTGTGCATGCCTCAAGGCCCTTCTAGCTCAGTTGGCAGAGCGCACGCCTTTTAAGAAAACACGACGGTCGCGGGAGTTCATACTCTCGCCGAGCTATCGAAAGACGATAGCGTGTGGTCATGGGTTCGAGCCCCATGGAGGGTACGGCGGGCGGCTTCCATTAACCCCGTAGGCGCGGGTACGATATTTTAGCTTTTTTAAGCGCTATATCATTTTTTATTTTTCAATTGTCGATATACAAAGGTATACGGTATCGCCGTTAAGCATATCAATGAAAATGTCATCGGTGCAACTCGAGTTTTGCGCGTCAGACGCAGCAGATGACTCATAAAGCATGCATTAAAATTAAAAGGGAAACATATTACTCACTACAGCGACTATGCTATGCTCTACACGTGCGAAGTATGGGCGTATGAGCGCGATGACGCACCACGCGACAAAGGCGGCGAAGGAAATCACCGCCCAAACGAGTCGCGCGACGACGCGCTTGTTGATGTGTCTGGCGGCGCGCTGATTGTTAACGCCTAGGCGATGGGTGCCATTACCATCATATGCATTGGTCTTGTCATTGGTGCGATTTTTAAGCATGCGGAAAGAGTCCTGTAATCGCACATCCAAGCGGCCTCGACGTTGCAACCACGGCTCACCATCGACTTGCACGGGGAGTTTCCTTTTGAGTTCAATCGATACATCACGCGCTTGCGCGATGCGAACTGGAGTCGACATACGGACATTTAGTTGACCGAGGTGTAAAGCCCCAGATACAGCGACGATTTCGATGACGCCGTCATCCTTTCGAGACGGCGAAAATGTACGACGGCCGTAGTAATCGTCTTCGTCGTCATCGTCGTCGTGCCAAACTTTTACTCCTCCACTGAACGAGTTGATGTTACATAATATCACTCCTTCGGTATCATCGGGAAATTGTAAAACTACACCATCCGCGGTAACGACTAAATCATCGCGCAATCGCGCGAACGAATGCTCGATGAAATCGCGGCTGCCGAACACCGCGTACAACAATTTATTCGTCAACTCGTGCACGAATAACCATGGATACACCTTGCGAGCCTCGTGAAACGCTAGTGCCGCGCGTGCATCGACGCCTATTCCCAAATAATTCGTAAACAGCTTCGAACGCACGCGGGGTTTTCTATCGGTAATGTCCACGCGCCATCGATCCACCTCACACGGCTCAGCCGAGCGCAGCGCGTCTAAAATTTTCTCCTCGTCATTCAAATCATCCCACGCGTCTTGATTCTTCCACCCTAACACACGAGCGAGATCGTTCCCCGTACCCAACGGAAGAATCGCCATTGGGAGCGCGCCAGTATTTTTCTCGCGCAACGCGTCGCTCACTAAACCAACAGTGCCGTCACCGCCGCACACCAAAACTTTGCTCGTGCGCGCGTCGATTTCAGCGTGCGCGATCTGCGACGTGTCAAACACCTTGTGTGGAGCTTTGAGCGACGTTCTCAATGTCTTGAGCACGTCCGTGCCCCGTCGGCCGCCAGATTTTCGATTCACGAAGACGGCGACGGGCGCGTCCTCCTCGGCGTCTTTTTCGACGCGTGCCGCGACCGCGTCGTCGCCATCGACGCCACCGTGACTTCTCACCCATCGCCGACGCACGATCGAGTGTCGCGTATGCCCAGTGACACTCGTACGCGTCGTGTCCAGCGTCATCGACGATGATCCCTTGGAGCCTCCGCCTCGAAGCGAAGACGTAACAGTCTGCGTCGGCGCCGCCAGCATCATCATGACAGTGATGATTACTTCTTTTCCTTTGTCTTCGCAGCAAAATACGCGTCAAGCTCGCGCTTACTCTGCGGTGGTTTCGGACCCTCCGCCGGATACACCACGTACGCGCGCTGTACGACGCAAAAAACACCCGTCAGTCGACACAATCACACACACACACAGTCACACAAACCACGCACGTTGCGAATGATTGATTCCAAATTCGCCGGGTTCGCCGCGAACGCCACGGTCAACACGATCGGAATCGACAGATACGTGGCAAACTTGAACCCTTCGAGCCAGGGTTTACCCATCGGGCGCGCGCACGCGGCGTTATCGGCGTGAAATCGCGCGCACAGGTGTGACGAATGCCTTTTTGAGGGGAACGTTCCACAGTGGAACATAAACCGTCAACGACCCCAGACGTCGCCGCTGCGCGCGTTCGTGGCGATTGTCTCGGGCGCATCGATTGTTGAAAGATGTCTGCGCGCGCGGCACGCGCGAGCGAGGACGTCGAGCGCCGTGTTCAGGCGCTGCGGGCGGAAATTGCGTCGCGAGACGCCATGCTCGAGGCGGTGCAAGCGCAAACGCGCATGGATGTGGAACACGCGAGACGCGAGCGGGACGACGCGCTCGAGGCGCTAAGGACGGAGAAACGCGCGAGGGATGATGCGCTTGAGGCGTTGTGCGCGACGAATGCGGTGAATGCGGCGATGAAGGAAGAGTTGGAGGCGCTGAGGGCGAGAGAGGGGGCGACGAGCGCGCGCGAAGCCGAGGCGCGCGAGGCGTTAGCGGAGGCGACGGCGCGTTTATCGGCGGCGGAGAGCGCGTGTGAGCATGCGAATGTGAAGTGTGGAGGCGAGGCGTTCGTGGCACCGACGCCTGGGCGGTCACCGAGCGCGGTGCCGTTGAAGAAAAAGGTGGCGATGTTGGAGGCGCGCGCGAGGGACGATTTCGCGCGACGCAAGGAGGAGCTCGAGCGGTTTTTGACGCGCGAGAAGGCGCGTCATCATAATCCAGGGCGACACGAGTTGGCGTCGTCGACGGCGGTGTCTATGGCGATGACGATCACGGGGGATGTGGGTGCGTCGCTTGCGTCGGCGCGAGAGTCGTTGACTCGCGACGAGAGCGACGTGGCCTCGTCGGCGAGCACGCGAGACTTGACACTCGCCTGGGGCATCGCCCGGAGCGAAGCTTTGGATGGTATTTTAGAACTTGTCGAGCGCGCTTGCCTCGTGCTCGAGCGTTCGGCGGAAAAGGTTCGCGTGCGCGAGGCGGATGTCGTCGATGTGGAAGACGACGACGAAGATGTCGAGCCGAGATCTTGGGAGGATGTCGCGCGGGATTTGCGCGACCCAGACGCCGCGCTCGAATCGCTCACGCAGTGGATCGACGAGTGCAATAGCGGCGAGAACCACGTCGAGCACCATGATGTGATGATTCGCGTGTCGTCCGCGGTGCACCATGCGATATTCGCGCTCAAGCGCTCGGCGGGCGCGGCAGCGGTGAGCGCTCGAGAGACGCGCGAAGCGCTAGCGCTCGCCGACGAAGCGTCCCAGATGTTCCGTCTACGACTGGCACAAGCCGAAACGACGGCAAAACTTGCATTATCTCGCGCCACGGCAGCTGAAGACGCGAACGAAACCATTTCACGCCTGGCATCTGACGCCAGACGAGAAGCCGACGCTTCGGCTAAAATCGCCGAAGCCGCGAGACGGGATTTGAAACGCCGTGAATCCGAGCTCGCCATTCGAGAGCTCTCCTCGAAATTCTCCATTGATGGATCACTGACGATACCATATTCACCATCACCATCATCACACAGACCGATGGCGCCGTTCCCGACCCCAGACGCCGCGACGCGTTCCAGACGCGCCGCCGACAACAACCGAAGCGTCGGAGAAAATCTCTCCCCAGCGTTGCGTGAACTTCAAAACCTCCGCCGTACGCTCATCGCCGACGATGACGAATAAATATATAGCGCGTTGTAACGCTCACGAGCGGTAGAAAAATCATGCATGGCGACGTACGCATCCGTATCCCTACGCGCGCGCAAGCGCTGACTAGGCCTCTAACCCCTCGTTCCCCTCTCAGAGACGTACTCTATCCATTTTAACGCGATGTACGTCTCAAAATCACCATAAACCCTCAAGCGCAAGGTCGTTTTCGTTTACGACGACACAACGCGTCGCGCCCACCGCGACGACGGCTTCGTTCGACGCACGAAAGGCGCACACATTTGCTCCACCGTCGCTGTCTCGCCTCTGGCCGCGCGCTCGAGTGCACGAGACACGATCTTCGCGCACACATTCGTTTGGAATTGATTTCGCATTTGCCCTGACTGCGCCATGGGGTGTCTGAGCTCAAAACCCGCTGACGCGCCGACTGGGGCGACTACGCCGGCGCCGACGTCGACGACGAATGGTGCGCCGTCGTCTGCGACGGTGGCCGCGACGGCGACGACGTCGGCGTCGAAGAAGACGCCTTCAGCGGATTTTCAAGAGGTCAACTTGAGCAAGCCCGCGAAGGCCAAGGCGACGCCGGTGGCGACGCCTTCGGCGGTGGATGATACAGTCGTGAAGGAAATGACGGCGGCGGTGGAGAGTGTGAAACCAAATACGCGGGCGGCGGCGACGACGGCGACGACGACGACGGCGGCGAAAACGAAGGAGGCACCGGCGAGTAAGACGATTCCAAAGCCTAAGCCCGCGGGGCCCGACGGGGACGCAGCGGATGGTTTGACAAAGTCCAAGTCGCAAAGAAAGAATGAGCGCAAACGAGAACGCGCTAAACAACGTAAGGCTGAAGAGAAGTCAACGAAGGCGATTGGTTTAAGAGACGGTCCGGTGGTTTCCGTACAACGAGACTTGTATTAAAACTCTTAAAAAGTCTCGGCATTCGCGCTGATTTTAATATGTACGTAGCGGGGGTGTAAGTGAATTTGAGGCGTCTATATCTTACTATATCAACTTATCTCGTTGTCTATCGTGCGCACAACCAGTGTTAATGCGCGCCGCCGTCATGATCGGGCTTTCGTGAAAACGAGCCAGTGTAGTATCCCGCGTAGTACCATGCGAGCAACAAATTCGCCAACTCATCCGCGTCGTAGCCGTCTTCCGCGTACGAATGCGCCGTCTCATACGCAGATTCTGTCATATCCGGCGGCACTCTCGGTGGACCCATCGCCGGCGGCGGCGCTCTTCGTGGCGAATGGTGGTGTGCCGGCGAATGCGGTGGCGGTGGGTATCGATGCGGCGGCGGCGGCGTTCCTCGTCGCGGCGACCGGGACCCTCTAAACGGAGAAAATTGCGCAAACTCATCTTCAAACGGCGGGTGCCGGACGGCGTATTCGCCACCATAAGCATCGTATGGATCGTACTGCCGCGGTGGCGGTGGTGGATACGGTGCGTGGTGGTAATACTGATCGCGCGAAGACGACGCCAGAGGCGCAGGTGCGTAATCGTAATCGGAGTAGTAATACCCCGGCTGCGGAACGGGTCGCTGATATCCATGCCGTTGCTCGAACATCCGCGGGTCATAGTATGGTTGTGCGTCGGCACTGTACGGCGCGCGCGAAGGCGATGCCACGCGATGCGGCGGCGGCGGTGAACGCGGCGGCGGTTGCGCCGTCGCACGAGGTCGCTCGCCGCTCGCCGAGTCGGGCGCGCTTCGTCTCACCCGCGGCGCCGGTGCGCGCGGACGCGCGTCCGGCGACGACGGCGACGATGTGTCGCGCGTAGGCGTCGACGCGTGCGCGTTGCCTTGACTATACCGCGCGATGGCGTCGTCATAGGCGCGTACGAGCGCGCTGTCGTCCCACGCGTCGACGCCGCCGCCGACGGCTCCCGAGCGCCCGCATTCGCCGTCCTCGTGCGTATGCATGGTGCGGTGTTTTGGTGTAGCTTTGTTTGACGTCGTGCGTGCTTGCACTGCGCTTGCCGTCGCGAGTCGCCCAATGAGGTGTTGGTACGTATTGTTACAGCGGGCTACAGTGTACGCTTGTGATTTTACGCCATCGCAAAGCCTTTCGATCCGTGGCGCACAGCAGTCAGTAAGCGCTGCTCGAGCACGTCTTCGCTAGAGTAACCCGGCATAATGAGTTGATTGACGCACGTCGCGGCACGTGGGAGTGAGTCGTCAGATTTTGACGCGTCGTAAGAGCGCGTAAAAGTCAAACACCACGGTCTCCGCAGTGCTGCGAAGCCGCCAGTAGGCAATCGAGCAGAGCCCGTCGAGAATGCGAGCACAAGGCTGCGGTCTTCTTCGTTCATTCTTCGAATGACGTTCCAGAACCACTCTGATTTCTTTTCATAGTCAACTACATTCGCGTGCTTGATCCAGTCGTCGACGTCGATGGTGCTCGAGCCACATATCGCCAGAGCGATTTCATTCGCCTTGAGAAGCGATAGCGCGTTTAATGAGACAACTTGCTTGAATCCCGTACGAATTGAACCCACGTAATCGTCGTTGATCGTGTTTTTCATCGTGTGCTGCAGCATCAATTCCACATACTCAGCCTTGTTCTCGTCGTTGACTTCGATGTCGGCTCCGCCAGGCTTGAGCTCATCGCATACGCCGTTTGAGCGCGGCGCCATGAAATCCAAACACAAATTTTCCGCACCTGGTTCTTTGAGAAGCTTTTTCAGCGAGCTCGCAAACATGGGATCGACTTCGTCCAAATCATTCATGGTGTACCGTGGCTGAGTCGCCCCAAAGATGATGCGGTTCATGAACACGGATGAAAACGAGATTGGCAGCAACAACTCGTACGCGAAACAGTAGCCGAGCAATTCGCCGAATACTTCGAGTTCTCGTTCAATATTGCGAGAAGGCCCTTGAATGACCGCATTGGATGCACACGGAATGAGCATGGTGGGTGAAAGATCTTTCCTTAAGCGATACGTTTGCACGTCTTCCGCGCACGGTTCGAACAACGCGATTGGATTTGAATAGTCGCAGAGCTCCGTAGCAAGGAGCGTGCGAAGCTCTTGTCCAATACCCGGTCCGGACGATTCCTTATCAATCGCCCAGGCTACCATTCCACCGCGAAATATCCTACGATTTTCACGATGACAATCGAGGATGTCTTTCCAAACGTGGTCACGATGACCATGAACCATGAACCAAAGACTTTGTTTCACTTGGACTTTGCTTCGCACGTACGCGAGTCTATTCTGAAGATTGAGAATTGTCGAGCCCGCTTGGATCAAAAAGTTCAATTCTTTGTCGAGTATTCGGATATCGTTCGCCACGTATGCGTTTAGAACGTCATAATATTTTGGAATCGTCGCCAGCATCGTGAAGACTTGCACGACTTGCTGCCGAGAATCAATGTCTTTGATAGTGTTTAGCATCTTCAACTGCATCGCAAGCAGGTCATCAAGCAGGCAAAGCACGGCGTTTCTCTCATGAGAGAAATTCGCATACATGAGCGGAATCCAACCTTTTTTATCCATGCTTAATCTATCGGCGCCGTTTCGAAGAAGAAGTGCGAGAGTTCGAGTCGCTCCTTCGGCGGCGGCGTAATGCAGCGGCGTGCTGCCGGCGTAATCTTTCACATGGATGCAGGATGGCTCACTTTGAATCATGAGCTTCAACGAATCTTCGGCGCCACTCGCAGCGGCGGCGTGTATCGCTGTCGATCCATCCTCCGCTTGTTTCATGCGAATCAACGTCCGTACCTTGTGTGATCCACATTTGGCGGCGTGCGCGATGAGCGCCTTGCACGCGAACTCCCATCCGGGCCCGGCACTCGCGGCAATCATCAACGGCGACTGACCCTCCTCCGCGCTTTGATCGAATACACCTGGAATGGCAGTGTGCGATGTTTGTTCTTCATGGACCCCGGGCGCAGATTCAGCGAGCATCGCCTCTTCCAGTGTCGCCAAGCTTTGTTTCGTATTCGCCGCCGCGGAATGCACTAGAGTACCATCCTGGTGACTACGTGGCCAACCACCCGCGACGCCGCGACAGTACTGCGCGATGCCGATGCAATCTTTTACCGCTCGCATGAACTCGACGTGGCCGAGCGCGCACGCCTCGTGCATGGCTTCAGCGACATCGGATAAATGCGGGCGTTTGCTCTTCTTATCGGCGACGCATCTGTCGGTGCGCATGCCTTTCGCAAGAATCTTTGCGCACATCTTTACCGCGTTGTGCGTCGCTGCCGCGACGAGCGTGAGGCCGAGCCGCGGGGCGTCGTCACGTCTGTCCCGCGATATCGCCTTGACGAACGCGGACCAATCGTCAGCTCTCAGCGCCGCTTCAGCTTCTGGACCAAATTTGATGAGACGTCTATGCGCGTCCATACGATTCATGATTCGTATATCGCCGTCCGAATCGTCGCTCACAACAAAAGAGTCAGATATTTCGTCATAGTCACCCGTCTTGCGACCATCGTCGTCGATATCGTCGTCGTCGCTGTCCTCTTCGTCGCGAATCAACGTTCTATTCTTCAAATCGATACTGCGTAGAAGCAACACGTCGCGTCGCTGCTTTTCTTTTGCTTCCACGCGACTACTCGCGCGCTTCGACGCCGGCTGGTACACGACTTCGTCGTCCTCATCCAAAGTTTTCTTGCGCTTTGCTCGATGACGCCGCGCCACGATTGGTGGCTCCTCCTCCTCCTCGTCGACCGCTTCTTCACCTTTCGATGAAGCAGACAAAGACTCCGATGACGACATTGAAGATGCCGGTATCTTCGCCGTCGCGCCACTGCTCTCGCCTTCCTCGCCCACGTCTTCATCATCCGACGCCAAGAAATCGCGCACTGTATCGCCGCTATCGACGTCGTCGTCGCTCAATTTCTCAAAACCAGTGACGCCCTTGACGCGCGAGCGATAATCGTACCTTGTCGGTTTCTCATGCGATCCTTTAGCCACAAACACTGTCCTCTTACCTTTACCCGGCGATGGAAACTCTCGAGCGCGCGCCTCTTCCGCTCTCGTCTCGCGCGCGTCTCGTCGATGTCGTCGTCGTAAAACTCTCCTTCGCGACTCGGGCGTCGACGTCTTCTCGACGTCGTCGTCGTCGTCATCCGACGAGCTCCCCCGATACGACGCATCGTCATCCACGCTCGAGTCGTCGGACACCAACCACGAAGAATTCCCATCGCTCTCGTACCCGTTCTTTCTCGTCTTACGCGGCGTGTGCGGATTCGGCGTCCGTCGAGACGCGCGCTGTCCCGTCGGTTCCGAGGCGTCGTCGTCCTCCGACGAGCTGTCAAACGCGCGACGTATCCCGCGTAAAGCGCGCGCGATGGTGCGCAACGCGGCTTTGGCGCGAGGCATAGACATCACCGGCACTGCGCGCGCGCGCAGGCGCGGCGATGCGCGCGCGCACGGCGGCGTAGACATGAGTGATGTCGGCGTTTCCGAGACCAACCGTCCGTCGAAGACTCACGACGCAGCGCGACGGCGACGCGACGGCGGCGTGCGCGAAGACGAACGCGACGAGAACGCCAGAAATGCGCTCGAAGGAACGCGCTCGGTGCGCGATGCGCGCGCGATGCGCGAGTCGTGGAATGAGGATGATGATGCTAAAGTTAGTTACACACAGCCTAGAGATTTCTCGGATACGCGCCGTCGCGTCCGTGCGGGGCGAATAAATCCACATCTGGTCCGCACGGAATGATACCGTGCGCGTTCAACACGGGATGCGATGCGAAATAGTGCGTTTTAATGTGCGACATGTCGACGACGCCGACGCGCATGGCGTCCATTTGGTAGAGCTCTCGAACGTACCCGCTCAAATGTTCATACTGGCTAATGAATTTCTTGTTCGTCTTGAAGTATACGACGTAGACTTGATCGAACCGGATGAGGGTCTGGAATAACCGGACGTCAGCTTCGGTGAGGACGTCGCCGGCGATGTATCGTCGCTGGCTGAGTAAGACGTCGCATCGGTCGAGCGCTTTGAACAATTCCTCGACGGCCTCGTCGTAGGCGCTCTGACTGATTGCGAACCCGCACTTGTACACACCGTTATTAATACCGTGATACACCCAATCGTTAATCTCGTCTATGGTCGCCCGCAAGTGCTCTGGGTACAAATCTAAACCGGGATTCGTCGCCAAGTGATTAAATTTAGAGTTGAGCTCGCGGACGAGCACGCTCGACTCGTTGTTCACGATGGTTTGCGTTTTTCTGTCCCAAATCAACGGCACCGTGAATCGTTGTTCTGGAGGTGCGCCAACCATGTCATACAACGCACGTATCGTTTTCACGCCCGCGCTACCGCTTGACGAGCACGCGGCGTCGACGGCGTACTCGCCTTTGCCGCTCGGACCAGTCACCGTGGACGTTTCGTCGGCATCGACAAAAACCCAACCGCAATGCGTGTCGTCCGCATCGTCTGGTTTCGTGCGCGCCCACACGGGGTGGGTGACGTGCACGTCAAACACGTGTTCGAGGCCTTTAAGTTTTAGGACAGCCAACACGCGACAGGCCCAGGGACAGGCCAAGGATACATTAAGTTCGTATCTATCTGCCTCGGGCGCGTACGCACCCTCTGCGAACGCGTTCAAGAATGTGGATTGTTTTCGAGCGAACGCGCCCGTGGCGCTCACGTCTGCGACCGCACTCGCGGCGGATAGTTTGGTGAGATTGTCCGAAGGCATGGCGCGCGAGTCGCGGTGTGACGCTTGTTTTTTCATCATGTTGTGCCGTGCTGTGTCGTCGCGCCAATCGACAGCGAGAGCAATTTTGCTATATTTTGCTACCGGTATATTTCAATGGTTTTATTTTTGTACATGCGCGCGCGCTCATCGTTGCGCCGGCGGCGCCGATGGCGCGTCGCCCGCTTTGCTCGACATCGTCGTCGTTATTTTGTCCAACCCGCTCGATACGCCTTGCCCAATCTTCGCCGTGACTTTATGCTTTTCATTAAACTCGCTCGCCGCCTTGGCCGACGTTTTCACCGCCGATGCCGCTTTGCTCGTTATCCCGTAGTCATTGTCCACCTTTTTGACCGCCTTGGCCGTCGTTGTCGCGGCTTCCGCAAGCTTTGTCGTGACTTTATAATCTTTATTCCACCGGCGCAGCGAAGAAAACGCATTCGCCGCCGCCTTACCAGCACCGCGCGTCACGCTGCCTATAGAATCCGTGCGCGTCGTCCCGTACGCCATGGCACCCGCTGCGGCGACGGCGCTCAACGGTCCCAAGCACGCGGCGCCCACCGCGCCGCCGACGACCGCGGCGCCCGCGACGACGCGCGCGCCGCCGCCCCGCTTCACCTCCGCCTCCGCCGCGTGCAGTGCATCGATGGCTTGCGTCGAACTCGAACTCGTCGCCTCGCGCGCCAGCGCGGTCTCGAGCTCGATGGCGCGCGCGCGATATTCGTTCACTTTGCCGAGCGCAAACACGCTCGCATCGCCGGTGCGCTCGGCATCCAACACCAACGCGTCGGCAGCTTGACGATACGCGCGAATGGCCTCCGCGCGATTGCCGGCACGGTCGTGCTGCACCGCGGTGTTGGCCAGCGCCGTGGCCTCCGCGGACGCGGGCATGGAGGCGCGATGTGAGGCACGAGTGTGCCAACTGTCAGACTTTCATTTTGAAAACGCTCGACGATGACGGCGTCGTTTGAAAACGCTCGACGATAACGGCGTCGATGATGGACGACGGTAATTCAAAATCTAATTATGGATATAGAACAAACTCACACTAGACCACCGCGCGATTCCTCGCGCGATGGTGAACTTTTCGCAGCGGCGGCGTTACGCTCGCCCACGCCCGCGCCCGCGTCCTCTACCGCGCCCGCGTCCAGCCGCTGCCACAATCTTCGCCTTGGGCTTCCCTTGCTTAGGCGTATCGTCTACTAGTAAAGTGTCCAAATTTAGCGAGTCTGGGAGGATGTAATATCGAATTGTGTTCCCGCGCACGCTCAAGTGGTCCATCGTCACTGGGTTTTTCCCTTTAAGCGTAAGCTTCACCTGCTTGAGATGGGTATTCATGCTCACATCCACGCCTGCGCGAGATATAAACGTCAACATTCGTCAGTGTTTGCATTCGCAACGCATGCATTGGGTACGCGACGGGTAAACCCGCGGTATCCATAGCCGCCTCGCGCGGCGATCGAATCCGCGACGCGCGCATTCCCGAGCTCAAACCCCTTTTCGCACTCCATGCCGTCGCACACCTCGCAGCGACGCGCGCTCAAAAGATGCATACGTACCCATGATTGTCCCGTGCGCGGTGGTGCCATTCTTCAACTCCACCGTCACCGACTCGTTGCTCAATTTCTGTAAAAACCTCACGAGCTTCATGGTGTCGCCTCAACCAAGCCGCCGCGTGTCTTCGATCCGTCGAGCGCGCGTCCGATGCGCGTCGGTGCGATTGCAAAGTCACGAACGTCTCCTCGTGACACGCGCGCGTGGGCGTGTGCTGACGACGACGACGACGACGCGGTGTGCGTGTCTGATTCTGACGACCAATTCCGCATT
>Ga0181564_10000577_pt1 | contig 32563 bp, 65 predicted proteins | sample 011ome_24_FD_134512 | JGI IMG/M metagenome (GOLD analysis project Ga0181564, IMG submission 134512) | Coastal salt marsh microbial communities from the Groves Creek Marsh, Skidaway Island, Georgia - 011513CT metaG (megahit assembly) | ecosystem: Environmental > Aquatic > Marine > Intertidal... | reverse complement strand
TCCTTAGACAAGAACTCTGTCAGCAAACTCTGCTTCTGTTTGGTCTTTCGTAATGCAGACAAACGATGTAAAATCTACCATATCAGCCTCACAGAACTCCAGCTCTACACCGCGGACTCGCAACATCTCGTTGGCTCGCTTGAGGATGCCTTTTATAGCGTAGATCGCGGCCTCGTATTCATCGTCGGTAATTTCTTCAAACCCAGCTTCTTCCAGCACTTCATTCACTGGATCTTGTCGAGCAATGAAACATTCGTCTAACCGAGGATCTTGAATCTGTTCTATTTCTAATTTGTTCAAATCAAACTGTCGCATCATCTGCTCCTTAATCGTTGTATACAATAACACGTAAGCCTGTACGTGCTAACTCTACTTCTACAGGGATATACACGCGAGCCTGTAGTTCCTGCTCGTCACAGTGTGTAGTAATAACATCCTCAAGCCAACGGAAAGCCGCTGGACGGCCAGTGTGCGCTGACTCTACAATAAAGTAATCGTCTGGCCAGCCTATGTCAGATGCCTCGGCAACAAGGGAAGTCTGATCTTTGTAGTATGTAAACTGATTGGTATTAAGCATGATCAATCTCCCAACAGTCGCTAGGAACAGTAAAGCCAGCGGCTAGTAAGTCAGTGATAACACCCTGGAGCAAGTTGTACTTAGCATTAGCTTGTGCCATGCTAATCTCGCCGTCGCAGTGCAAGTTCTCAGGACTTAGCTCGCCATCGATCTTGTGGAACAAGCTAACAGCCTGCTTGTTAGTTAGCTTGCGGATGTCCTCAGGGTAAGTAGGATTGTTAAACAATGCCTGCCACCCATTAACGCTTACTACGTATTTTGTATAGTATTTTGTCATATCGCTCTCTCTTGTTATTGTCTATACGTATAGTATACGCTATCTGTCCAATCTGTCAAGCACCCAAAACTCTTGTTAGAACAGTAAGTTACTCTACTTCAAACGTTACTTTGTCCAGCATGTTCTCAGCAAGATTGCGGGTTCGTTGTAACTCTTTGCTAGCTACATCGAGTGCGCGAGCAACCTTGTGTCGGTCCGGGAAGCCTAATGCCTTCCACTCTTTGTAGAGTCTGTCGTACTCTTTAACAGCTTCACGGTAAGCAGTGTGGCGCTCGACGAATGTAGTGTCACGCTTGTATTTAGGTATTACTAACATCATCGATATCCACATGCAGTTTTAATCAGTTTAATCATTTCTGTCCATTCATCCGGATCCATTGTTACTGAAAACTCACCGCCCTTGATTTTAATCTTAACAACTGCCGTGCCGTTCTCTGCTTTTACACTCCAGTCAATATCATCGCCCTGAGTAATATGTTTCATGTTATATCTCCCAGTTAATTGTTAAGTCTATGAGGTACATAGCACCAACAGTGCAAATAAGGCTAAGTACTGTAAGTCCTACAAAAAGTAATATTCCTGTTAACATGTCTTCTCTCGCTTTGTTATTATCTATACGTATAGTATACAGCTAGACACCCAAAACGTCAAGCACCCAAAACTCAATTAGATCAACTACTTATAGGCTTACTTACTTTACGAACGTACAGCTCTTCACCCTCGCGAGCATTATCCTTTGCCCACTTCTCAGCTTCTCGCTTAGACTTGAACTGTACATGTTTACCGCCACGTTTAACACGAGAGCTGAGGGCTCCCGTGTGTCCGTTATGTGTGGGCGATCCTTTCTGCCAATACGATATACGATATATTCCAAACATATTAGTATCTCTCTCTGTTATTATCTATACGTATAGTATATAATATTAACCCAAAATGTCAATACAAGAAATTTCAATGTAATTAATGGGTTAAAAGGTCTTAATCCATCCTCGAGCAAGTGTAGGCACGTTCAATACCATATGTACGTAACACCTCAGCATAAGCATCAGCACCACGCTCCTTAGCAGTAATAGCTTGCGTAGGGTTAGTAGAGGGGTTCCATAACTGTAACGCACCAGTGTAAGACTTACTAAAGCCTACTGCAATTAACGCCTTACCCAGCTTACTATTAGTACGTACACCGTACACCTCAACCCATGCAAAGCCGCAGGCATCCCTGTTGCCATACTCAGCAAGCATCTCATTACATGCAGTAATAGCAGCCTCAGTAGCCTCAGCATGTATAGTAGGCATAAGCACTGCTAACGCCTGGGCACGTTCTTTAGAAAGGGGAGCATGTAGATATGTCATATGTAGTTCTCTCTGTTATTATCTATACGTATAGTATACAATATTTTGGGAGAACGTCAACTGTTGGAAACGTTTTATTTTTCAAGAACTTACGTGATGACAGAGTCGTTCGACCCAGGAGTGATGACAGAGTCGAACGACCCAGGGGGGTACCGGTTGTACTGTGTAAAGGTTGGCTACCTTACTGGGGGCTATTCGAATCGCGCGCCAAAGATTTTAACTCTCTATATAAGCCGCCCGCGTTAGTTTAGGTTTTCCACCAAATCAACTGGATCTCTATAGCCCGGCACACTAGCTTCTGTATTAGAATAGCGTAATTCTCCATTACTATAATATACTATCAAAACCTCACAATTACGACATTTTATGTTATAAAAAATATTGCTTCCTTCAAAGACACTATTATGTGTATCACTGCCACAATCAGGACACCCTGTACCAGCTAGTTTGTTTTGTGCTATTGTTACCTTATCCATACTTTTTTCTACAATTCTGGGCATTTAAAAATTTTTGCGCACTATTTTTTAAATCTGCTTATATGGGTCTGCTTGGCTGAGCGAACAGGTATGTTGATACCCACAATCATGACACGATAGTATATCTTGTAGCCTATATAAGCACTTTCTACACCGTGTCCCATTCAATATTTCTTGTGCTAGCTCAAGTGCGCTTGATGGTCTGTCAATCTTTTTCGTCATTATTTTCTTTCTCCCAGTTGCCCTAATACTCGCTAGCTTTTCTCGCCGCTTTCGCTGTATACTCGTCGTGAAAACATTTACCGCATTGATCTGCCCAGTCTGGGTGCTCGTACATACGTGCTAACACAAGTTGATACGGTCCAACCCGAGTTTTCTCTTTGTTACACTTTATACACATTCCCGCTAACTTACGTTCAGCTTTTGCAATGTCATTTTCGTTCATATTTTATCTTATCTAAGGCCTTAATAAGGCGTACTGATTCCTCAGCATCAGCACAATTGTAACATAAATCCGGGTAGCAAGCGAAGAAAAATCCTATGTGGTGATTTCTGGGTGTGCCTCCGCATTCTTTACATCTGCCTGCTAGTATCCATTCTGCTTTCTCTATATCATTTAGTGTTTTTTGCATAATGTTTCTCTATTAGTCTATCTAATTCTTTCATTAAACATACTTGGCATCTATCCGATGAAGCGTATTGTTCGCATTTACCGCAGTCGATACATACACCTGCTAGTTTAAGTTCTGCAATCTTAAGTTTTATATCGTCTATTTCCATTCCAAACGAATCCGGTAACGTAATTATAACAACCAGGGCACAAGTAATCTTCTACTATGTTTCTATTTTCTGCACAGCGGATGCAAACTCCAGCAAGTTTACGTTGTGCTATAACAACCCTAGTTGATTGTTTCTGTTCCTCAGATATTGTCATTCTTTACATACACCTGCTAGTTTAAGTTCTGCTTTAGTTAAGTCGTCCATTCGTAACGCAGTCTCCTGAGGCTTATGCAGTTTACACATACGTTATTAGTTTTTAGAGTATAGCTTTGTCTGGGTACCCAGGTTACACGACTAAATATATCATGCTCTGCACCGCAGTCTTCGCATAAGCCTGCGAGCTTATGTTGTGCTCTTGTAATGTCATCTATCGTTAAACTGTCTATTAAATCGTCCATTAAATACTCTTATTCTAGGATTGCCTTGTAGAAAAATTTTTGCGCATAAAAAGGTTGTCCGGCTTCGTGTATAACCATGCTAACTCTTTTCCTACCCTGTATGGGTATATAGGTATACGATCTCCGACATAGTATTGTGGTGCTATTGTTCTCCCTCTGTTGTCTAGGCGCTCAACAAACTTTTCGTAGTTCTCATAATCGCCCCATTTTTCTATTCTCTCTTTTAGAACTTTCATTGTAGTAGCTTTTAGTGATATAGTAATGCGGTCGCCTGACTCATGTTTCGTGTAAATATCTGTACATGTTTCACATATATCTAAATGACCATACATTGGCTCACGTGGCTCACCGCAGTATAAGCATCCATTGGCTAGTTTATGTTGTGCTATTTTTATTTTATCCATAATGTAGTACTCCTACGTGTCAATAAGTAGCGCCTTCTACTATAAAGCCTTCCTTTTCTCGTCTTACAATTAAGTCATCATCGGATTCGTCTTTAAGGCGTTGACTGAATGCGTCATCTTCACAGTCTTCGCATACATCTGCATTTAACAAATATATTGTTCTTTTGGTATTGCTGGAATGGTAGTGGATATGCCATCTGTCTCCTTTGAATTCTGTTGCCGAGTTTGCTCCGCAACATTCACACTGCCCTGCTAGCTTGTGTTGTGCTCTGGTTACGAGGTCTTGTTCTACCACCGGGCCGACTGGCTTCCTATTTGTTATGTTAATGGCCATGTTAATGTATCACCGTTTGTTATAATAGTTTCGCTATTTTGGCTGGTGGGGTCATTTTGGTACCACCCCGGTTCTGTTAGATAATACATTATAGCAGAACCTTGTGTTGTGTCAATCGTTTTACGATTATATAAAGTTGGGTAGCCTTCAATCTTATCCAGTACAGCCATTAGCTCAATTGGAATTTCCCAAACTTCACCGCTAATACGAAATCCTGGATCTTTGGATATGGCTCCGGGGAACGCACCCAAATCTATTAAATCATATCCGGCATTAGTTGTTACAGCTTTGCTAATAAATTCAGCGCCATCCATTCTGTTAAGTCCGCGCACTTTACCGCCGGATTTCAACGTCCCGTATACAAATACTCTTTCAGTTAGTTCAATCATATAATCCCTTCTTGTTCAAAAAACTCTTCCATAGATAAACTCATATATTCTATATCATCGGATTTATTTATTAATGTTGTTAGACATATCTCGCATAGATTTAGTTTGAATGGCCTATCCGACGGGTACCACCGCAGACCAGAAGTCCATAGTGCAGGGCCACCACATTTCTCACAACGACCTGCTAGTTTCCATTGCGATCTTGTTAGCTTGTCAGTCATATTCCCTCCAGCTTTTTTCTTAGCTCAGGGCTCACTAATATGTATCCTTCGTCGTACAGATCTTGCCAGGTAAAAATTGACACAGTCCTAGCACAATAAGTACACGACTGGAGAACCTTATGGTTAGCAATGTTGTCGCAGTTATAACACAATCCTGCTAGCTTACGTTCAGCTTTTTTTATACCTGACATCTTATTCATCTAATACACACACTGCATTTTTTTGTGTACCTTAAATAATCCTAATTGATGTCCAGGCCCCTGATCGCCTATTTGAAAATACAAATTGTCGCTACCACAAAACTCGCAAAGACCGGCTAGCTTATATTGTGCTTGTTGTATTTTGTCAGTCTTTTTTGTCATCGGATATTTCCATTCTTGTCTAAAAAATATATTAACCTACAATCTTCGCATACTTTGCTGACGCTGTTTTTAGTAACTATTGTGCCTCCGCACTTCCTGCATAGCCCTGCTAGTTTCCATTGCGCTAAGTCTATGGGATCAGTCCCTACAAATCTTGGGTCAAACTTAATTTCCATTATCAGTTACTCCGAATTTAATGCTCGTTCTAATTCTCTTACACATTCAAGACACACTTCTGTTTCGGTACATACCTGCTTGGCGTTGCTATAAGGTTCGTAAAACCAGCGCCACTGTTGTGTTAAGTCGCCGCCGCAATTAACACACAATCCTGCCAGCTTACGTTCAGCTTGTTCTATACTATCCGACATCACTTTGCCTCCCATTTAACCTTTTCATATCCTCACGTATATAACATGTCGTACAACGAAACCGGCCTTCGCCTATCATACTGAGATACGGGTCATTAGGGGCTTCAGGCGCATCCCAATCTATATCAGCTTCTTCGCCGCACTTTACGCATAGACCAAAAGTCTTTCGTAGTGCGCTATCCATATCATCGTCTGCCACGATCAGTCCCATCCATCTTCGTCACGAAAACAGCGTATCAGCGGAGCGACATTATTCGAAATAACAGGGCCACTCGTTGGATTATACTCTATTTTGTATGCATGGTTACCGCTAACTACTATAGGGCTATTACAGGATATACAATAATTTTTTGTATTTGTTTCTTTCATAGCATATACTATAGGCCACAGTTCGTCTCCGTGACCATTATACATTTTTCTTTCAGCAGTAAGCAAATCAAAACGGCAGAACGAGGGATGGTCGCAATCAAGGCCGGCTAGTTTACTCTGTGCAAATGCTATTTTATCCATAGTAATATTATACTACAGATTTAGGATCTGTCAATTAATATATTGGGAGGGTAAACACAGTTTGGATTTTACGCCAAACTGTGTTTGAATACTACTGCCTAGCCTTAGCTTGTGCTTTCATCTCAGTTTGGAACTCTTTAACCATTTCGGCTTTAGTTTTCTTAATATTGAGATCAACCCCAAATGTTTTAGCCACTTTAGCAATGTCAGCTTTAGTCATTTTAAGTAAGGTTGTTTTGGTTGGGACTGGTCTAGCTTTGGGCGCCACTTTAGCAGGAACAGCGTCATCGCTTTTGAGCGCGGCTACTCTGGGGCTAACAGGTTTACGGTCGTCTTCTACCTCGGACACATTCTCAAATTCTGCCGGTACTATGCCATCATCTTGTTCAGCAGGAAGCGGACCTTTAAATAAGGCGTCCTTAATGAACCATAAGACTCCGACAGAAAAAAGAATTATTACTGTTATACTACTTGCGTCAATCATTTATTTTCTCCTTGGTTTTTGTGATTAGTAAATTGTCTACTTTCGCTAAGTTTTCGTATCTCCAATCTCCGTGTATTGGATGATCTAAGTTAACTGGGTTAGTTCGTTTAAATGCTGTACTTCTAATTTTGTTTTCTACTGCCTCTACAATAGCTTTATCTTCGTCTGTAGCGCCGTCTAAGCGTAGATCGCTACTAAGTAGCGCAAACAGCACAAGGTCAAATTGCGCATAGCTAAAGCCAAACTGTGCTTCATCGCCAGCGTCAATACCTAAGCCGTCAGTCGGATTAGCCTCAATAACAGATTTTGGTAGCCCTAACTGTTGAGCAATTAAAGGAATCTCCCAACTCTTGGATAAACTCTGTATCGGTGCTAAGTCGCCTACGTCGCCATGTAATGTCCAAAAGCCTGCCGCCAATTCGCTAAAATTATCTGTGCTTGCTACTAGGCCGCCCTGCTGTGCCGCAATGTTGTATAAGGTCATCATTCGCAGTCTGGCCCGAAAGTTTCCAGCTCTTACTTTAGCGGCTTTGGTCTGCTTGCCTAAGTCTGGATCAATTGCGTTATCCTTAAATATATCAAACATTGCTTCATACGCACGAGTTAGGTCATGTGTCTGAGACTTAATGCCTAAATGTTTTACTACTTCTAAACCTCGTTGTGTTTCCATTGGATTCTGCTTGATTGGCATTAGGACGCCTGTTACGTGCCAACCTGCTTCGTTAAATAGTGCCGCAGTAACAGCACTGTCTATGCCTCCACTAATGCCTAATACAACATTATGGATGTTATGATTATATTTGTATTCCCTGAGGTCTGTAACAATATTTTGTATAACAAACTCAGGATCGTACATAATATCTTCTCGATCTATTGCGTCATCTAGTTGCTTGTCGAACCATTTACTTAGTAAAGGCTTTTGTAGGAAAGGAAATACATTCTTCTTGTTTCGCTGGTTGAAGGCGAGGTATTGCTTCTTAATTTGTTTTGACATTATAATACCGTGTTGTGTGTTGTGTAATATTTATCTTGTGTGATGTTACAGTCACAAAAAAAGCCGCATAGCTTGCGCTACACGGCTCCGTTCACCCCTGATCCAGCAACCTAACACCTCGGTCAGCCGCGAAGCTTGCCGCAAAAGCGTTTGGCTTGATTAAAGGAACAACGTTACACATTCCTCTAATGTAACCTACAGCTTCGTTTACGACACAGCTTGAACCGTGCTTAACGTCTGGGTTAATGTCTAAGTGGATCTCCATTTCCTTATCTAGCTTCTGCATAAGGATATCTACTTCCTTGTTGAACTTACGCTCGCTAATTTCTTCTGCTTCATACTGGGCAAATAGTACCTCAGTCCTACGGTCAACTTCTTCCTGCATTCCTTTACGCACAGCGGCAAAGATTTCTGCCACCTTAACTACTTCGTTCATAAGTCTCATTGCAGGACGATCCTTCCTTTGATCGTAGTCCGGTTCACGAACAACTTGTCCAAATACTTTACAACCGTGACAACCGTCTACGTGAACTACTACGGCGATCATAGTATCGTGCATCCAGGCACCTTTTAATTTAAAACGTTCACTATCGCTTCCGATGTAAACTTTTGTTTCTGGGCTCCGGTCAAGGATGAAGTTTACAGCCTCACCGACGTCCAGCTTGCGTAATATACGTGAAGTCATAACGGTCTCCTCTGTAGTTGTGTTTCACTGTGTATCTAGTAACTACTAGAATTCTTTAATTAAAACTTTGTCCGCATCCGCATGTACGTTGAGCTTGCGGGTTCGATATTTTGAAATTAGATCCAGCTAAATCTTCAACGTAGTCGATTTTAGATCCTACTAGATATTGAAAGCTCAACGGGTCTATTATTAATCTATCGCCAATAATAGTGTCGTCTTCGTTTGGTGTTTCTTCCAGCGCAAAGCCGTACATAAAGCCAGCACATCCTCCTCCTGAAACATACACTCGTAATTTTTTGGTACCTTCTGCAAGTACACTAATTCTTGACTTTGCATTATCGGTTAGGATAATTGGTTCGGACATTTCAACTGTCATTTTTCTTCTTCCTGTAATCATCTATTGCAGCCTTAATAGCATCTTCTGCTAACACGCTACAGTGTATCTTAACTGGAGGTAATGCTAACTCTTCCGCTAGGTCTGTATTCTTAATAGTTCCTGCATCGTTTAGCGTCCTGCCTTTTACCATTTCGGTTAATAGAGAACTGGATGCAATTGCTGACCCGCATCCGTATGTCTTAAACTTTGCGTCTGTTATGATTCCGTTTTCATCTACTTTAATTTGTAGCCGCATTACATCACCGCAGGCAGGAGCACCTACCATTCCGGTTCCAATATCTTCTTCATTCGGATCAAATTTGCCCACGTTACGGGGATTTTCATAGTGATCCAATACTTGTTTACTATATGCCATGTTTATTCCTTAACTGCTATTATACAATACAATAGTATCATGTCAAGCTAGAACCAGCGCACAAAGTCAGTTATAATTACTTTATTAATTTTAAAATTTGAAAGGCGGTCGTCTGTTACTGCTCGACCCATTCCGCTAATAGACAAATTGTAATCTACAGCTCTGTATAACATATGGCGTACAAATCTGCCGTGCATGTTATCTTCCATTTCTACTGTAGCTTCGAGTCCGCGTACAAAAATTAATTTGCCGACGGGCTCAAGCTGATTGTTTATATTTAGATAAACAGGTTTATTTTTAGCGTAGTATTTTAGTAATTCGTTTGCTATATTAGTAGGAGATAATTCGAACTGCTGTCCTTCGATTAAAACTTCTTTTGTTAATATATCGAATCTGTCGTTCGCTAAGAATGTATTGTTCATAATAGTATTTATAATATATTGCGTGTGACTACTCCGTAAATGAATGATATAAAAATACCGAATAGTATAACTGGAGTAGATTTGGTGAGTAAACACATTATGCCAAAGCCAGCTATTGTGCAGAATAGAATGTGCGACAGTCTTAACACACGCTTATAATTTCTTTATTCTTGTGCGTAGTTCAGTACTTGAAAAAGAATGATCTCTGCCATTGAATATCATCTCAATATTTCTGTCTACACATATATCCTTGCCAGTAAAATCTTGATCTTTATATTCAACGCCGAGTATCCTAACATTAATAGGTAATGTTAACAACAGATCGGTTAAATCCTTTTCGGTATTGTAAATAACAATGTCGTCTACATACTTAATCGCGGCTAATTGTATTTGCCGCTCAACAATGCTTTGTACCGGAGGATTCTTTGAATCGGGTCTATCTAATGTTGGATCATTTTGCAAACCAACTATTAAGTAATCGCAATGCCTTTTAGCTTCTTCTAACATTACTACATGTCCTGCATGTAGTAGGTCGAATGTTGAACAGGTGAATCCTATTTTACCGCAATCTTTATAATCAAGTTTCATACTAATATTTATATCTTAGAATTGGCGGAGAGCAGTGTAATCGAAACACATACCCGAAGATACGAGACGCTTTCCAGGCGTTCTTAGGACCCTGCCTAATTTACTCTCCAAGTAATGGAGTGTGCTTTACTTTATAGCCGATGGTATTGAGTACGCTTACTTCTCGGAGCATACCTTTCTCAGCTAATTTTTGTGCTATAACTTTTTCTGCTGGAGAAAGCTCTCCGGCTTTTACGTAACGTTTTTCAGCAACTTTTTCAAATACCTGTTGCTCTGATTTGTTATATACTAAGCGCATTATTCATCTCTGTAATTTGTTTTGTCACATCTACTACAGCGCCAGTATGTTGTTGTAGTGCCGTCCATTCGATGTAGTACCGAATCGATCTTTTTATCATGGCCTTCTAGCGCACACCACATTCTTCCGAAGAAGAAATATATGTCCTTCATTTCCCTGCTCCCTATGTTATACTATTTATAGTAAGCAGTGGAATTGATGTGTTTGGTAGGGGCTACAGGAATCGAACCTGTTCAATAGCGGGATCAAAACCCGCTGCCGTCCCATCTGGCTCAGCCCCATCAATTACCTCTTATATTCCATGAAAATAAACTTCCGTCCGGATACATTACCATTTTTGCTGGCTTACGGATACGGATATTTTTCCGGAATCTCGTTACGCTCTTTAAAATCTGACCATAATTTGGACATAGAATCGAACGCTGTTCTAACTAAAACAATATTTATTTCTTTATCTGTTGTAAAATCAGCTTCGCCGCGATACTGGTAAATACTCTTATTTTTTCTATACTCGTCCTGTTCTTTTGGTGTTCGTTTCCTGGGACCATCTTCTATAGCAACAATAGCGATCCTTTCTGGGAGATCAATTTCAGTGATATCTCTTGTCTTTATATAAGCATGATGACATGGAAGTTGCGGCCAACGGTATTCTAGATCAAAAACGATAAGATGTACCGTATCTGATATTTTTCTTTTGCCTTCTACTGTAAATGATATTCGTTTATTCACAATTAAAAATAATCTCTTGCTTACCTTCAAAATTTATCGTAACCGGAGAAAACTCTCTTATCACGTTGACACCGAGAATGTTTCTGTCTGCACCCGGTATAATAGCGGCTTCAGTGTCCTTTGCAATACACTTATCGCCTATTCTTAATTCGTTAATTCTAAAAACTGAATATGCTTGAATTTTACCGTCTGCCATAATGCCGTACATTATACGAAAATGTTCCAGCGAGTCTTCTATCTCATACGCTAAGTCAGTTGTTAATACTGACGTTGTAGCACCAGTGTCAAACATAAATTCGGCAGGTCTATTGTTAATTACACCATCTATAACAAGTATTCCTGTTTCTCCACGTATCCATGGAACAGTAATTTCTTCAGCAAACGTACTAGACGAAAGCATCATTATTAATATTATATATTTCATAATTTGGCGACCCGTGAAGGATTCGAACCTGTGACCATCCGCTTAGAAGGCGGAGGCTATATCCACTGAACGGGCGCATTAATCTTCGAGTTCAACACCGGAACAATCATAAACCCGTGTATATCGGTACGGGTGGGTCTCATAAATGAACAGTTCTGTTGGAATGCATTCGTTTTCTAGTACCTGCTTCTCTGCATTAATGGTTCTGACTGCTATAACTATTACAGACACGACTATTGCTATAACAAGGAAATCAAACCTCGACATTTTCTTCCTCGTGGTGCTCTTCGCTTACGTAAAAGATAGGCTCGTAATCAATTCCATAAGTGTAACGGAACTCGTTGTCGTCGGTTATGAGAACTAGTTCAGTTCGGCCTTGAGAACGTTCCATCCATTCCCAGCCGTCACGGGAATTAAATAGATACTCACATAATGCCTGTGCAATCCACTCGCGCTCTAGCTCATCTGATAGGTCACCCCAGCCACACTCGAACGTGTCGTAGTCGTCTTTGGTTTCGTTGTGCTGTGGAACGTAATATTTAATCTGTGCCATTGTGATACCTTACCTTAGTTGCTATAGTTAATAAATTTGGTAGGAGCCGGGGGAATCGAACCCACCCTTCTCCCGCTTATAAGACGGGCGCATGTCACCACTCTGCTACACTCCCATAAATCTTATACGTTAGATTCTTCTCTACGTTTCATGCACCATGCTGATCTTGCTTCTACTCTTTCGTCAGCAGTCTTAAAATTAGATCCAATAAACCACCATTTGCAATCTTCGCTAGTGTGGGCAATTCTGCCGTCGGAATAGCTAGGACCGCCACAGCCTGTGCATTTACCAAATTCTTCTTTAAACATTATGGTTCCTTAACTTGGTTGTCTATTTCTCTTTCAGCTCGTCGTTGAGTATAATACCGAATCCTAAAATCATTCCAATAACAACCAGCGTGACAGATTGCGTGTAAAATGCTACTGACATTATAATCATTAACCAGAACACGCCGCTCTTTAATGGAGAAAAATAATTTCTTAATGCTTCTTTAAACATTACTTACCTCGGTATTTGGTGGGCCCTGCTGGGAACGATCCAGCGACCTAGGAGTTATGAGCTCCTTGCTCTACCACTGAGCTAAAGGCCCGAAATTAGCAAGTTCTTGGGACTTCCACCCCTGCCCTGTAATGTTGCTTACAGCGTTGATTAGCGATTACCTAATGCTAACGACAGTCTTAGTATGAGTATATTATACACTCATAGTATACTTTGTCAAGTATTAAATTGGCTGCCGAAGTTGGGTTCGAACCAACAACAATCTGCTTCAGAGGCAGGCGCTCTACCAATTGAGCTACTCGGCATTAAATTGGAGCCACTACCCAGAATCGAACCGGGTTCCCATCCTTACCAAGGATGTACATCGACCAGCAATGCTTTAGCGGCAAATTGGTACTCCCATGGGGAATTGAACCCCAGTTTCAAGACTGAGAACCTAGCGTCCTAGTCCACTAGACGATGGGAGCATTAATTAGAAACACTTACAAAAAAATGTAGGATCAATCTTGTTGTTCTTTATTTTGTAAGCACTTGGCACTGATAACGTGTCAGGTAACGGAACCCAAGTACATCGGTGCTTGTATGGTCCAACCTTATACCAGCTTTGGTAGTGAACCATTGCTTTATGCGATAGCAAATAAGCATTGGCTCTTTTTGAATAAGTTTTTGTATTTAGGGGGAGATTATATTGTTCTATTTTAGCGACTGCTCGTCTTTCGCAGTCTGCTTCCATCATTACAATATTGTCAACAGCACGTTCTATGTTAGGTTCATTGCTTCCGCATATATACCTGTCGAACGTGTGTATGTCCGAATCTAGTTCGTCGTTCCAGTATCTACTGTTTTCTAGCCACTGGTCCATATGGCATGATTCGTGTATAAGTATTTCTAGCCACTTATATTGTGGGATGCCTGTGGCTACAGCAAGTGCGCCTTCTTCGCAGAAGTATCCACCTACCTTCCCTTTGTTCTCAATTCTAATGCTTTTGCCTTTACCAAAATACAAATCTATGCCATTCGCTTTTGCTGTTACCTTAATATCAGCAATTAACGCTCTAACACTCTTTGGCAAGTTAGACGTATTCATACATATATTTAAGTGCGTATCGCACTATATTATACGGTGTTTTATTGATTTGGCGCGCCAGGTAGGACTCGAACCTACATACTCCGCTTACTCAGTTAACGACCGCTTAGGAGGCGGGTGAGATACAGGCGCATAAATTGGTGCCTGGGGCTGGACTCGAACCAGCACGTTCTTTCGAACACTACCCCCTCAAGGTAGCGCGTCTGCCATTCCGCCACCCAGGCTAAATTCTGCCTGCTTCTGTTGACAGGTGCAGGCGACCCCGAATCTTATTCAGTTGCTGATTAAGCCGCTAGGGCTACCTCAGCATAAACGTCATCGTTTGCGTTTATAGTTTTTGTTACGTTTAAGGTAGTTTCCACACCTATTCTCAGTAAGTCTATTTTCTCGTCAGTCGAATCCGGGAACGCCCCCATCAGAAGTACACTCTTTTATCAGCGGATACATAGTGATCAAATCTATGATGGCCAATAGGACTCACAAAACCCCCTACGTGAGTGTACTTTTGGTGGAGGCGGGGGGAGTCGAACCCCCGTCCTAACTCGTTTTACTACTTACGTCAACGAATACTAAGTTCTGGTTGGCGGGGACCCCCACATTAAGTCTAGTCACCTAGACACCTATTACCGGGCAAGGCCTACAGACCAGAATCAAATCTATTGTTACGCCGGTACTTCGTCTTTAGTGATTAGTTTAGTAATCATGTCTTCTTTTGACATCGAATTAACTAATTGTACACCAACTGATGCACCATATGCAATCAAGTCAGCTTTTGACATAGTCACTAACTCGTCGTACTCTTTTGTTGGCACTGTCGGTACCGGTGTAGAAGTTGGCTTTTTCTTACTAGTAATTTGATAGGCAATAAATATTACAATTGCTATCGCGGTTGCGTATCCTAAATATGCTTCCATAATTTTTTCCTCTGGTTAATGTAACTATATTTATATTATTTTATATTAAATAATCTAGGATTATGAGTAGTATTTCGGCGGAATTCATTTATTTCTTTTATGGGACGGCTAGTAACAAATCCATTTACTACATATCGACACCCATTGGTTATAGGGTTAGTCTCATGCAGCCAATAATAATCACAAGGAAAAACAAAAGCATCTCCTTTCTCGAGACTTACTGTATATTTTCCGTTAAAAAATACTAACTCTCCGCCAGTATAGTTCTCGTTTAGGTTTAACGAAACCGTTGCTACGAACCCTGGCGCATAATCTGAATGTTGGTTAATTTTTGCCCCTAAGCCGTATTTTAGAAGTCTAAACTGATGAACGAATGCTAAATTATTTTTTAGTAGGAGCATATGAAATGAATCTAAGCTACCTAAATAGTCTGCCCATTGTTGCAAGCCAGTTTCGAACCCTTTTCGCACTGTTTCGAAATTCTTACTTTTTTCGGTGAGCTCAATTGTTCGAAATGTTGCTGTTTCCATTTCACCGTAAGGATTCATGTTATTCTCTTCAAAAGATGAGAATTTTTTTCGCTCATATTCTTCGATTAGAGCATCACACTCTTCTTCACTTAGAACATTTTTTACAACTAGTGATAAATCTTTTAATTCCATAATTCAGCATCTCGATTATATTAAGAGTGTACTCTAGTCTGTCCGATTGCTCAAGTGAAATCTTATCACCCTGCCTACGTGTCAACGACTCTTGGGTCCAAGTGAATACACTCTTAATATAAAATTGTTTATATATTATATATGAGAAATACTTTTTGTCAAGTATTAAATTTGGAGGAAGGTAGAGGAATCGAACCCCCGCCCCTATTAAGAACGCCCCAGGGTTCAAACCTGGTTGCCAGCCATTTAGCGGTACCTTCCATAAAATGAGGGAGAGGTTGGAGTCGAACCAACGAAGTTAGTTTGCTGTATACATTCTATAAGCAGGATGCGTTTGCTCACCATGAGCACCTCTCCCATAAATTGGCTCCCCAGGATGGGATCGAACCACCGACCAAGACATTAACAGTGTCCGGCTCTACCACTGAGCTACTGAGGAATAAAATTAGCAGGATAGCTCTGTCGACTATGACAAATTAAAAGTTTGGTAGTCTAATTGTTTGCTGTAACTATCCTAAAATTGGTACGCACCCTCGGCCTCGAACCGAGAATCACTAGAGTTTGAACCTAGTAGGTATGCCAATTCCCGTCAGATGCGCATTAATCTTGTAAATTGATTAGTTGTGATTCAACGTTAGCATAAAGTGAATTATAAAGACCTACGTATTCTGGCTCTATTACTTCGCTTGCTAATGTCATATATTCTTTAAATCTAAAAAACGAAGAATACATTTTTTGATTTTTCATGCCTTGTGATTGTAATGCGGTCGTGTAGCTAGTGTCGGGTGCTGATACACCTTGTCTAAAATACACTAACGTTTGGTTAGAATAAAATTCTAATTCAGTTGCTAAACACTCTGCCATGCCTAAGTACCCAACAAGATCTTCTCTGCCGTAAAACAATGCCACAGCTTCGTGTATATAAAATTCGCTATTTTCGTATATACTAAGGGCAAGATATTGTCTAGATATTTTAAATAATGTTTCGTCGTCTTTTGTGATATTGTATTTTGCGTACAAGAAATCTATGTTGTTCGGATCTTGCGCAATTAAGTGGTCAAGTATAGGAACAAGTTCTTCGCTATGTAATCCGTATACTGCTCTAGCAGTCCAAAACGCTTGTGTATAATTTTCGTTAATCATATGCTCTGCTACACGTTCAGGTGTGTAATTACCTTGGCTAAAACAAATAGCCGGAAGTAACAGCAGAAGCACTAATAATTTCATTTTACTTTGGTCCGTTAATCATGATAAGAACCCCACACACAATGGAGTAATTCGTGACCGAGGAATGTTGTTCTTGCATCTTCCCTTTTTCGTGGAGTTTGTGCGTGGATGTTGCATGTTAAGTTGTCGGGTTCTTCGCCGTTGCTTAATTCGTTCCAGACAGCAAAACCTTCTCTGTCAGCTTCTATTGCCGCTCTGCAACTCGGTTCAGTTCGGCACATACGGTCGATGTCTGACTGGTTGGCATATAAAGTAACCGTAATAGTTATTGCCTTTCCTGTTCTGTCGAATGTTTTATGAGACTCGACGTCCCCAACGGTTTTTAAATCCTCTGAGTTATCGCAGCCTGCTATTAACAGCATTAGTAACACTATTGCTATGTATTTCATATTACGCTCCTTTACTTGTATTTATACGGAGAGTATTCATAACTAGTAAGCAGGATTCTGTTTTATCCTATCATTCATCTAACGCCACAACCCGGACTTATAAGTAAGAGATTCCCAAGTCCTGTTTGTGTTGCAAGCTATATCACGGTAGTATTAGCGTGGGGCAGGTCATTAATATGCAAGTAGCCCCACTCTTGCAAACGCTTTCACGTCGACCCTATTTCTCCTACTCGTCTCTTACGCTTGTCCTGACTTTCCTCAGTTAGTTGCGCATAAACAGAAATACTTGCGTATAACGGTTTTAGTTGCGCATAACCGCGATAGGTCAGTTATGAAATTGGTAGGCAGGGTGGGCCTCGAACCCACAGATCACCGAATTTTAAGTCCGGTAGGTATGCCAATTCCCGTCACCTGCCCATAAAATGGTTGTCCTAGAAGGAATCGAGCCTTCTTCTCCTGCATGTCATACAGGGGTTTTGCCATTAAACTATAGGACATTAAAAAAAAGATCCGGACTATTTTTCTACACTGTTACCATTCAAAGTGGCGCCCTTACGGATCTAAATTGGTACTCGGTGTTAGAATCGAACTAACCTTAAACCGCCGTGTAAGGACGGCGCCTCCCCAATCGGCCAACCGAGCATAAATTGGAGCGGGTATCCGAAATCGAATCGGATTCTTTGACTTGGCAAGCCAACGTGTCGACCACTTCTACTTTACCCGCATAAATTGTTACCAGAATAGCGTGTTGCTTTTCTGTAATATGTGTTTAGGATGTTTTATTGCAAGATGCATCTGCATCGTTATTCTATATTCATCTTTGTCCAATGAAAATGGTTTAATAGCATGGACTAAGTCTCCTCTCCAGCAATACATTGTTCCTGGCTCGTAATTAAAATATTCTATTTTGTTATCTGTTTTATACATCAATCCACAGTCGACATCTGTTAACGGAATTATTATTGAATGAATTTTATAGTCTCGGAATCTTGTAAATGCGTCACAGTGGAAATTTTCAATGTCGTATACAAGCGGCCCTGGACCAAATATATGAAATCCTACTTTGTGACATTTAGTGTCGAAATTAATATCTAGATTAAAATACTCTTCTAGCTTTAATTTTATTTTATCATGATATACAGAAAAATTGTTACACATTATGTCTGTATAACTAGATACACTCTGTCTATATACTGATGGTTCTACACTATAAATACCGTATGGCAGAAAATTAATACTAAATTTTTCCCGCCAATGATCATTTAACATGTGAACTTTTGACAATATATCATCTATAGCATTAGCATCTAAAAAGTTTTTATCTATTGTTGATATCATAATACTATTTATAAATTGGCACGCCCGGAAGGACTCGAACTCGCATACTCCGCTTACCCTGTTAACGACCGGTTAGAAGCCGGGGGGGGATACGGGCGCATAAATTGGTGGATCCTTGAGGAATCGAACCTCATCCTCCTGGGCTTCAACCAGGCGCGCGAACCATCTACGCCAAAGATCCATAATTGGCGACTCCTAGGGAACTCGAATCCCTGACCTCTTGCGTGACAGGCAAGCGTTCTAACCAACTGAACTAAGGAGCCATAAATTCAATGCCGCTGTTTTAATTAAGCCCCATAAGGCTCCCTAAGGAAGGCATGCTGTTATACATGACAACGGTACCTATAAAGTGATGACTTGACATTTCCGCTCCAATTGCGTGGTGTGAGAGGTCATCGTAAACTTGTATCCTGTAGAACACATAAGAACGTCTTATGCTTCCTGCAGGCAACAATGTGGTACCCCCTATAGGATTTGAACCTATGATCGCGGTACCTAAATTGGTACTCCTGCGTGGAATCGAACCACGTTTGCCGGTGTATCAGACCGGAGTAATCCACCATTATACTACAGGAGCATGAATTAGAGCCCATGGATATTATATAAGCCCCCAATCAGGCACGGGCATAGAGATGTTGTATTTGTCTTCGCTTTCTCCTAATGTTACGAAGGGTTCAGTTCGGTCTTTTCTATAGCAGACCAACTGGAGTCGAGCTCACCTCCGCCCTCACCGTGGCGGTGCTCTAACTGCTAGGACAGGTTGTTATACACATCTGTTCCCATGAATGTGTAGCTAAACTTTTTCCGGTGTTTGCATAGCCATTCTCACCGTCTCGAGATCAAAATTTGGCCCAGTAGCAAGGAATCGAACCTTGCACTTTTTATCGTTGTACCACAACTCCTATCGCCCGCTTGGTACATGCGCCCCCTAAATTGGCAGCCGCGGAGAGGATCGAACTCTCTATACCCGGTTCAAAGCCAAGCCCTTATCCATTTAGAATCACGGCATCGAAAACTCTCAGGGGCCTATGCACTGGCCCCTTTCCCTGCCCCGGCAATGTGCATAAAGCCGTAAACAAGAGTACCTGGTGGGTGGCCTGGGACTCGAACCCAGAGTGGGATTTCTCCGCCGGGTTAAAAGCCCGGTACCTTCAGCCATTCGGTTAACCACCCATAAATTAATGTGTACGTCTGGACCACGTTATAGGGGCATCGGTCATCCTCCCCGAACTAATCACGTACACAAATTTGGCGACCCACCAAGGATTCGAACCCTGACCTAGCGGGTTTGGAATCCGCTGTGCTACCGTTACACCAATGAGCCATAAAATTGGTACCCTATGGGGGTTACGATCCCCCGTTACCGAGTTGAAAACACGGCGTCCTACCATTAGACGAATAGGGCAATAAATTAGGAGATAAGTTCCTTTCATTTAACGGGCGCGGAGAACTTATCTCTATAAAAACCGCTCGTTCTTTAAATTGGGGTGTCTAGAGGGTTACGATCCCTCGTTCTCCGCTTCACAGGCGGGATTCTTAGCCGATTAGAAGATAGACACCATAAAGTTGGTACCGGTGGGAGGGATTCGAACCCCCATCGCTTCGACATCCGGATGTCTAGGCTTCTCCGTAGTGAGATCAATCACCACGTGCGTCTACCAGTTCCGCCACCCCGGTATAAATTGGTGCTCCCTTAAGGAATCGAACCCTATTCTGAGCATTACAAGTGCCCTGCATCGCCATTTATGCTTAGGGAGCATATTCGATATAAATTTGGCGGAGAGCACTGTACTCGAAACAGACGCTATTACTAACGCGACGCGATTAGCAGTCGGCCCCAACACCCTGGTTGGTTTACTCTCCATAATTGGCGCCTATGAAGGGAATCTAACCCTCCGCGCACGGATCGACAGTCCGATCTCACCAACAGGTGGACTCATAGGCATAAATTTTAACAGGATTGATTTTTGCTTTATTTACATTAAAGTTTTTTTGTTGCTGTAACAATCCTAAAATTGGGGAGTGAATGAGGAGTCGAACCTCATTGGAACGGGGAGCGACCCTCGTTAGCGCCTATCGCCAGACACTCCATTAATTGGTGGTTACTGTTGGAATCGAACCAACCCCATTCATCGTTATGAGCGATGCGCACAGACCATCTATGCTAAGTAACCATAATTGGAGCATCGGGTCGGATTTGAACCGACGAATCATACGCTTTGCAGGCGTTGCCATTAAGCCTCTCTGGTACCGATGCATAAAAATTACTATTATCAGGGACGGGGCTGTACTTATTTCTAAGCCATCGCACTTCCCTAGCACACCGCTCTTTCGCTTCATAATAGTATAAATTGGTGGACCCTCAGGGAATCGAACCCTGGACCGTCTGGTTAAGAGCCAGCTACTCTGCCTACTGAGTTAAGGATCCATAATAAGTTAAAGGCAGAGCCCATTCCTGCCTTTAATACACAACAAGAAACCCCCGGACTTTAATGGAATGGGAATATCCGTCCTTCGCCTTGTCGGTGTAATCTAATTGGCACTCGCGGAGGGACTCGAACCCCCATCGGACGACTTAGAAGGTCGTTGCCCTATCCAGTTGGACCACGCGAGCATAAATTGGCGCGCCTGGCAAGACTCGAACTCGCATACTCCATTTACCCTTTTAACGACCGGTTCGTAGCCGGGGGGGATACAGGCGCATAAATTGGTGCGCCGGGTTCGAGTCGAACGAACACAGAATTAACGGGAGGGTTACAGCCTCTTGGGCTCGCCAATGCCCAGCCGACGCATAAATTGGTGCGCGGGTGTAGAATCGAACTACTCCCCCGAAGAGCGAGGTTTTACAGACCTCTCACTAGAACCACTAGCTTTACCCACGCATGTTTGGAGCTGTCGACGGGATTCGAACCCGCATTGTTCTGATTGAAAGTCAGAGGGATTAGACCAGTTACCCTACGACAGCATAAATTGGTACTCCCATGGGGAATTGAACCCCAGTTTCAAGGCTGAGAACCTAGCGTCCTAGTCCACTAGACGATGGGAGCATTAAATTTTTTCTCCATGTACGTATTCTACTTCGTGCTGTGTGCCATCAGCGTGTATCTTAATACCTTTGCCGTGGCGTTTATTGTTTACATATGGTCCTATGTACTGACCACCATTTGGATATGTTTTAACACCAAATATTCGATTGCCGTCTTTAAACGTTCCTTCAAACGTGCAACCATCGTCTAATGTAATAACATGGTATCCATCTTTCATAGTAGTCACCTTTTAATTTGGCGACCCGACTAGGAATCGAACCTAGCAAGACATGGTTTGGAATCACGTCACCACCCAGTGGCCAAGCCATTAAATTGGTACGCAAGGTGGGAGTCGAACCCACAAGGGCCTGGATTCTAAATCCAGTAGATCTGCCAATTCTCATTAGCCACTCGCGCATTGTGTTTGGAGCGGCTACCCGGAGTCGAACCGGGTTATCGAGGGTGGAAGCCTCGCGCATCGCCAGCAATGCTTTAGCCGCATAAAATAACAGGATTGAGTTTCTTTTGAGTGCTACCGTTACACTAAACCCCTGTAAACAGGGCTCCGGAGTCGAACCGGTCCTTTACTTTTCAAGAGTATTAAGATGTCTTGCTGTAACAATCCTAAAATTGGTACACGAGGAGATACTCGAACTCTCACACCTCGCAATGTTTGGTACGGATGGAGGGAATTGAACCCCCACGGATTTCTCCACTAGAACCTAAATCTAGCGCGTCTACCAATTCCGCCACAGAGGCATTAATTTGGTTGCTCGACTTCCTGTATCCTTTCGTCTCGCAAAAACCGAACAAAGAATATCTAACATATTCTAAGGGATAACCCGGTTACTAGTTTGGTACACCCGGAAGGACTCGAACCCTCATCTACAACTTCGTAGGCTGTCGTTATCTCCAGTTTCACTACGGGTGCATTAAATTGGTCGGAATACAAGGATTCGAACCTTGGACCCCCTGGTCCCAAACCAGGTGCTCTGCCAGACTGAGCTACATTCCGTTAAATTGGCTCCTGTTCAGGGATTCGAACCCCGCGCATGAGGATTAACAGTCCCCCGCCCTCACCTAGAGGGCCCAACAGGAATTAATTTGTTCCCCTGCGTTTACCCAGGTAGGGGTGGCCCTGAATTGGTAGCGGAAGTTGGATTCGAACCAACGATCTCCAGGTTATGAGCCTAGCGAGGACGACCGGACTCCTCTACTCCGCATTAAATTGGTGGAGCACAAGGGTAACGATCCCTTCCATCCGCGGTGCAAGCGCAGAGTCTAGCCCGTCTAGGTGCCCCAGTTTTCTATTATTTTTACAGTTTCTGGATCTTTTTTTCTATGTAACAATGCATGATGATTTGGACAAAGAAAAATTAAATTATCTGGCGAGTTATTAGACCTATTATGATCTATATGATGCACGTCTAGTACTTCGCTATATTTACAAACTGCACATTCTTGCTCATAGTAATGCGCGGCAATACTTGCATATTGCGTTCTTCCATATTTATTTACTTTAGCCCTGCCACCAACTGAATTGGCGCAGGATCTACTACAAAAATATTGTTTCTTCTTCGGAAAGGATTTTTCTCGCTCCTTAACATTAAATTCTTCTTTACAAGTAACGCACTCTACTGTGAATTTAGCAATATTGCCAAATTTATTGATAGTTCCTATGGGCTCTTTATTCCATGTATTTCTTTTAGGATTATCTTTGCACCAACGACTATGATTGGCCTTGGCGCTAGTACTTAAGTCTTCAAATAATTTCTTACAATGTTTACATTTCCACATTACGGATTACTCCTTTATTGTAGTTATTTATCAAATAACTAGTAATCCGTCCGTTATACTATATCCCCGAAATTTAGTGGACCTCGTTTTGTGTTACTTTTTTCGTATAACACCCTGCGGTCGCGCCCAGGTTTGATAGCCACTTACCCTGGAAGCGGGTAGCCCGGCCATGCTCGGTATAGTTCTTACTATATTAAAGTACACTGGTGCGCAAGTTAATCTCTTACGCTTGCTCGAATTTCTCATCCGACCAATATACTTTAATATAGTGGGTAAAAATCTACCCACTATACCAATTTATGGTAAGCCGCGTCTTTCATTCCACAAGAGGAAATCCATAAACATTTAAGTAACTTGCGTTACACTCCGCCCGTACATTTTTTTAAGTGGGGTTGCAGCCTCGTTCCGACCTAGCCTAAACTAGGAACACCTACTCCGGTGTTCTATCCACTGTGTGCTTATTTCAGCACTAATACTTTCTTTTAAGCATAAAAAAACCCAGGGTTTTTAATGCCTGGGTTTTATATTTGCTCTTTGTAGGATTAGCTAATCAATTGCTACTCCCCGCACCTATAAAACCCATCTTCCTAATATTAAATCTTTTATCCATACCACCATTACCACGTTCAACACTATACGAATCTGTCCCGAATATCGGGCGCAGAGCTGTACAGGCCACTGCTAAGAGTGGTTGCCAGATCGTATGTTGTAGAGATAATGTTTGCATTTCTATTCCTAAGTTGTTAAACTTTATTTATCTAATTTGTTAACTTTATTTATCAAAAAGATAAAACCCGTTATTTAAAAGTGGTTCTATCTAAGTAAGTGTATATAATAACACCGTTTACTTCTTTGTCAACTAAAAAATTTACTTTATTTTTCAATGACTTAAAATTAAGGGTATTAGCGCATTTCACGCGGTAGATTGTTGGACTACTCATCTACCCTTAAAACAATATATTAACTTCTTTCTAGTTTCTGTCAAGCAGTTTTTCTCTTTTAAAATCAACTACTTAATAACCGGGGGTGCTGTTAGCGCAAACATGTACCAATCTGGGACTGTATTGCTAGTGTTTTGTTTGTTAAAATTCTCAACATACAAATCAGCTTCTTCTTGGGTGTCAAACTCTTTAACTTGGTCTACCCGTTGACCCCAACCCCTTTCCGATTCCATAATGTGAACCGGGTACTTTACTTCTCTTATTGACATGACGTTCTCCTTAGTTACGTATTAATAGTAGCACAGGATCGGTATGTGTCAACCTTCAAGTAAGGTCTCAATCTTTCTACGTCTCACTTCGTTCATCAGCTTGTCTACTAGTTTTGGCGCTGTGTTGTCATTTGTAACAATTTCTAACAGAGAGTCGTTGGACAAAGACTTTACATAGTAGTGAGTCATTGTTGTTTCTTTTGTTGCTCTATTTACGTTCTTAACACTTTCTTTGTACTTAGTTGGCATTTTAATTCCTTAATAGAGTGCGCCCCGAAGGGCGCACGGATTATACTAGATCGTACCTTGGTACCATGATAGTCTCAAGCATGATGTTCTCTGGATCAAACTTCTCACCAGCATTCAATACGCTCTTCACAATGTTTGGACTGAAGCCTGATACTAGCGCAACTCCCTGCTCATTGTGCTTAACAGGTACATTGTCAGCGGCATTAATGTTCCAGAACACAATACGTGGTACTGTGTATCCAGCCGCATCATACTGCCTACGGATGCTCTCCATCGCAGAGTCGTCAAACTTTGCGCACTGGTCGAACTGCATGTCGCTTAGGATAAGCAATACTTCTGGCATTTCTGCCTGTGGTACGCCGGCATCCTTCGCAACCTTCAACACCTGCTTGAATGCCGCAATAACGTCAGTGTTCATATCCCAGTTAGCACGAGACATCTGGTCTACCTTAGAAAGAATGTTTCCCTTTAAGGACACAAGCTCTGGGCGACCAGAGAATGTGCTGAAAGTTCCGTGGAACTTACCAGTGTTCTTATCTGCTAGGTATAGACCCAAGCTAACAGCAACGTCCATGCATGTAACTGTAGACTTACTGTTGTAGCCGCCTGCTGGTGTTCCCATAGACCCACTAACGTCTACCATTGGTAGAATATTAGCATCGCCTACTAGGTTTGGCAGTGCGTCCCACTGAGCAATCATGAAATCACGATCTGTCTTAGTTAGGTTGCCAGTGTTCCAACGATTGCTGATTGCACCCTTAAGTACATCATATGGAAATACTGCGACTGCGTTAACCTTAACAGAGTTATCTGTTGGGTCAGCTAGCTTCTCAACATACTCCTTGAACGCTTCACTATTACGGTAAAACGCTGTACGATATCTTGCGCTAGCAAGAGAAGGTAGCTTGGAGAAATCAATGTTGTCCCAATCCTTCGCACACATCTTGGTTTCAACTACGTCAGTTAGACCAACTAGAGTCTTACGGTACTGCTTAGGGGTCATGCCCATAAACTTACGTAGCTCAACCGCAGTATCACCCTTACGTGGCATCCACTTCGCACAAAGGGAGTTTCCGTCCTTAAGTGCTGTCTGGATCATAGCGAAAGCCTGATCCTTTAGCTTTGCATTAGTGAAGACCAAAAGGTCATCCCAACGTCCAAGCTCTGGAACCTTGTTGATAAGCAAGGATGCGGCTTCGATGTCAGTCTTTTCAAGGTATACAAGTACATCCTTGAATAGCTGGCGCTCACCGGCACCTTCGCGAACGTCTCTTACCCACTGCGCAATACGCAATGTAAGTTCCTTGTTCTCTGCGAAAGCGGCTGCAAATGCAGGTGTAATGTCCTTGCCTCGGCTTGCGCCAATCTTGAAGAACAGATCCACAAGTGAATTTGCTGTGCCTTTACGTGCCTTCATACCGTTAGCGGTACGAGCTTCCTGGTTGTTTACTGCTGTGTTAAAGTTTGTCATTTTCGTTTCTCCTTAATTTAACGGGTTGATGTTTTTCACAGTTTGAGTGCGGTTTGTTTGCTGTAATCAGCCCCGATTTAACAGGTTCTACGCAGAGTCATTAACTCTACATTGTGCCATGTGCTCTACCATTGAGCTACTTGTGCCGAAGCGCAAGACGGGACTCGAACCCGTAACCTCTTGGTTGAAATATATTGTGTTGCTGTATAGAACCTAAAATCTTTGTTTGTTACTCTTACTAGCTGACTATTATAGTGCCTATTCAGCACATGTCAACCTTTATTTTAAATCTTTTTTGAACACTCCCTAAGTGTTTGATTTAGCAGGATGTTTGGATACATAGTGAGTTTATTTTTCTTGTCGATTCTAGCCTCACCCGAAAGTTTTGGTCTCGTATCCCCGACAATATCCTCATGTGTTTCTGCACAAGGCACATAGATGTCTTTCCATCGCCATTAGTTCCATTAGTGTATAGTTTCCTATATAGTATCTTTCAACTAGCGTTGCGGGCCACCGTCTACTACTTTTGTCGCTACAGTTATCGTTGTTTTGCTGTACACATCCTAATTTAACAGAGTGTCTGGTCCACCTTTGTTTTTTGTGAGGTCTGGTAACTCACTGCCATTGTTTTGGTTTGCTGTAAACACTCTAAATCTTTTAACTGTCAACTATTATACATGTGATTGTATAACTGTCAACCTTTAATTTTTGTTACAATGATATTTATAAAGTACTGCTTTAACCTGTTGAAAAGACGGCTATTTTGACGTATTAGGCGGTATTAGGCGGTATTATTTGTTTTTGACAAGTTCTTCTAACTCTTTGATACGTGCGTTCATACCGCTTAACATGCGGCTAACATCAGCGTCTAATGGTACGCTTGCGCTTTGGACAGCCATACCTTCGAGTTCGTCGATCTTTTGGTTGAGTTGGCCTATGATAGCATTCTTATCTGCAATAAGTTCGATCAGTTCGGCTTTGGTCATTTGTGTGGTACTTTTAACACTCATCTGTGTTTTCCTCTATCTGTTGTACTGTTACGCCACTCTTCTCTAGGAAATCTATTCCTCTCGGACTTGAACTGGCTGTGTAATCGTGTTTAAAATAAACTGTGGTTATTCCGCTTTGGTATATAAGTTTGGCGCAATCTATACAAGGTGAATGAGTACAAAATAGAGTTGCGTCCTTACAGCTATCGGTGCTACATGCTACTTTTGCTATAGCATTTGTTTCAGCATGTAGAACTTCAGGTTTGGTTTTAGTTAGCGTGAAGCCAACTTCGTCTTGTCTTACTACGTCTTCGCAACAATTGTCCCACCCCGATGGCATACCATTATAACCAATACTGATAATTCTATTATCGTCTTTAACGATAATACACCCGACATTGGCGCGTGTAGCTGAACTTAGTTGCGCAAACCGTTCAGCTACATCCATAAACGCATGTTTAAATTTATCTTTCATCTTGTTTTCCTGTAAACATATTTACACTTGTTACTAGTGTTTTACTGTATTTTATGGCGTACTTCGCAATTTTACCATAAATACACGTATGCTTATAAAACGTGTCGACTTCGAAACTATTAAACCTATATGGGAAACCCAACTTTGGCCTGACAGGATATCTCCTGTTGAATCCCATAGTGCTATGACTTGGCCCGGGACCTCTAAGTCTAAACACGACATGGCTATATTTAATTATCCTGCCTACCATTGGGCAGTATATATTAATGAACAAATCGTTGGCGTTAACAGCGGGCATTTAACATCCGATACTGAATTTAGAAGTAGAGGCTTGTGGGTCCATCCTGACTTCCGTAGGCAAGGTATTGCCCATACATTGTTTGTTATGCTTAAGACACAGGCAAAAAATAGCAAAGCAAATCTCATATGGAGTATACCAAGAGAGACTGCTTTGCCTGTTTATACTGATTTTGGTTTTACGACTATAGGACAATTTTTTAAAACTGAAACATCCGAAAACAATATTTACGCTTTTATTAGACTCGAGGGTTAATTTTTAAATAATCCATCATGTTGTAAGCGTCGGATACTTCAAACGGATCATCAGGACAGTTATCCATCATACCCGGTTCTACCCACATCATTTCTACTTTGCCGTCGTCTACAACCATGCTGTATCTCCAGCTACGCATACCAAAGCCTAAGTTATCTTTGTTTACGAGAAACCCTAGCTTCCTTGTAAATTCGCCGGAGCCGTCTGGAATTGGTTTAACGTGTTTAATTCCTAAATGGCTAAACCACGCATTCATTGTAAAGCTATCGTTAACACTTACACAGTAAACATCGTCTACTCCTAGCTTTAACAAATCTTCATAGTTCATGTCGTAGCCGGGTAAGTGAGTACTGCTACATGTAGGAGTAAATGCGCCCGGTAGCGCAAGTAAGGCAACTCTCTTGCCTCTAAATAAATCTTCTGTCGTTACATCTTTCCAAGCAAAGCCCGGACTTTCGTCAGTTTCAACTCGTGTTTTAAATGTTACGGGTGGTATTCTTATATCAAATGGCATGTGTGTTCCTGTGTTACATTTTTTCTAATTTGATTTGTAGAGGGTAGCCGAATCCTTTGGCCATTTCTACAGCTTCGTGATGCTTTTGATTCGCAATCTCGTTATTGTAGCTTCCTGCAATAGCTTGTCCTTCGTTATGGACTTTCATAGTTAATTCTTTAGCGTCTTTAATGCCCTTGTTAAAAATTTCAACAAGAAGTTTAATTACAAAGTCCATAGGTGTGTGGTCATCATTAATTAAGATAACGTTAAATCTATCGGGAAATTTTACTTCTGTTTTTGTTTCTGTTGCTACTGCTTCTTTAGACATTGTGTGTACCTATAAAATCGTGCGGGGCGAACCCCGCACTGTGTTAATATTATTTTGAGTTAATTGCGATAAGTTTCGGCTTAGCTTGTTCAGGGACTTCTCTAAACAATCTAATACGGAGCATACCGTCTTTTAAACTTGCCGATGCAACTTCGACGTGCTGTTCTAATTTAAATACTTTAGTGAAGCTACGTTCGGCTATACCTTTATGTATCGGCTCAATGACTTCGTCGTCGTTGCCTGTGCCGAATGCTTCGCTCTTACCTGAGATTTTAAGATTGCCATCCTCAATTTGGATTTCGATGTCATCTTCTTTAAATCCTGCAAGTGCCAATACAATTTCGTATTCGGCTTCGTCGGAGTCTTTCTTTACGATTTTATTAATGTTAAAGTAAGGAAAGGTCTTGGCTTGGCCTGCACTAAAAATTGGGTCTGCCATAAAGTCTTCTAGGAAGCGGTCGAATCCGACGCTCATGTTTAATAGTGGTTTGAATGATTCAGTGGTGATTTGATATTGCTTGTTCATATATTCTCCTTTGTTAAGCAAGATTATTTTAGTAACATTTATTGAACCCTTTTGGCGAACAATAAAACTACGTTACAACATTATTTATACAAGTTCTCACTTGTATCATACAATTATACGGTATTTTTGTTATTTGTCAAGTTTAAATCCTAACTTGAAATTAGCTAAGTCTGTTTGTGTTTCGAACTCAAGTACCAATCGCAATCTATCCGTAAAACTCGAATGGTCTCGATCTCTGTACATAACCGCATTGGCTAAAATGCTGGCGCTGTCTAGCCACTCTTTAGTTTTGCGCCATTCTAATAATACAAATGTATATGCTTCGTCGTACTTAATCTGCGGCATTATCGAATCAGACGAAGTGTCGACAACTATATGTTTAATCGGATTTCGTGTCGTGTGTGTCGTCTGTAGTACCGTCTTTGATAGGTGGGTTGATATCTTGTGCGTTGCCATTTTTATTATTATTATTTCCCCATATAGCATCCCATCCATCGGAATACTTGTTGGTGTCTCCTTTGTTATTTACAATAGGATCACCGGTAATATCGTTTTTTCCTGGCATTAGTTGCGCCTCATCTTAGCAATGTCTTTTGCGTGTTCTTCATCAAAAATAGGAACCATATTACTTTTGTGCATAGTCCCTATACCAAGCAACTTTCTCTCCCCGCTGTACTTCATAGGCTCTTTCTTTGAACAATTCCCTACGCCTGTACTTAGGCTTTGGTACTTTTTGTTTTCGGCTATGCGTTCGTCTGCATAGCTTCGGGCAGGCTCATAATCGCCTGTATCTTTTGGGGCAGTGGAAACAATACCATGTATTTTGTCTACGTATTGGTCTAAGCTAAGTCGCTCTTCTCCCCTGCGCTTTCTGTCTTTGTTTTCGACAGCGAGTTGTACTGCCCATTTCTTTAAATTGGCTTTAGTATATTTTGGTTTCATTTTTCTGCTACGGGACGAGTTTAGCCCCTGTGCTAAGTGCATTGTCATAATATCACCTGTAGTTAAAAAAAGTATATTATAACAGAATGCTACGAAATGTCAACTACTTTCTTTTGAATTTTGGCTTAGCTTTTGGCTTTGCTCGATTCTTAATCTTGTCAACAAGCTCAACATGCTTACGGCGTGTCTTGCTAGTTTTAAGACATTTTGTTCCGCTCGAAACAGTATCAACCCAAGTGCCTGCGCTACGCATAGTGTTTATGTCACGTTGCCATCTGCTCTTAGCCACATCCTTTTTACGCTTACGTTTTACGCTAGGCTTTTCGTAGTACTCAGTTCGTGCTAAGTCTTTTTGTCGGTTGTCGGCTTCAAGTACTTTCTTTAGCTTTTTGAGCGCGCCATTTACGTCATCTCTCCAAACATCAATGCTTTTGCCTGAAAGCACCTTTCTTTTTTCTTCAGGGTTCTTAACGAACTCCTTAGGCTTAGTGTTGTAACTGCTTTTGACTTTATTTTGCCAGTTGTTTTTCATGCATTCCTCTAAAAAATTTATAGTTGTGTAGTGTTTTCTCTTTACCATCTTCGTAGATAGCAACAGGTTTCTTCTCTTTACTAGGATAATTATCAAATCTTACCTTGACAACTCCTTTTTTGTGGAGCTCGGGAGCGTTATACATTGTATAGTATAACGAATTCTCTACAATGCTTTTAAGCGCCCTGGCTCCCAATTTTAATGCTGTAGCCATTTTGGCTACTTCCTTATAATATCCTTCGGTAAATTCTAGTTCAATTTTATCATAGGACATCAATTCTTTTACTTGTTCAATTACATTATTCTTTACGTTAGTTAAAATATGTAGCATCTGTTCTTCACTTAATTCGCTTAGTGTAGTAATAACAGGAAGCCTGCCTACTAACTCTGGGATAAGACCGAATTTAACAATATCGTCTGCTACTAGTTCTTTTAATAATTCTACTTTTTCATCTTCGCCTACAATAGTAGTATTAAAGCCGATTGAGGAGCTCTTTTGTTTGCGTTGTTTTACGAAATCTTCAATGCCAACAAATGCTCCACCTACTATAAACAAGACGTTAGTTGTATCAAACTCTACGTACTCATCGTTAAACTTTTTACTACCGTTGGACAATTTAACTTTTGTTACTGTACCTTCTATCAATCTTAACAATGCCTGCTGTACACCTTCGCCACTAACATCTCTAGTTGAGTTGCTCTCAGATTTTCTAGTTTTCTTATCTATTTCATCTATATAAATTACACCACGCTGTGCTTCTTCTACATCGTATTCTGCTACACTTAGTAGTCTTTCTAATACGCTGTCAACATCGTCGCCTACATAACCTGCTTCAGTTAATGTAGTAGCGTCTGCTATTGCGAAGGGAACATTCATTTTCTTTGCTAATGTCTTAGCGAATAAAGTTTTACCAGTTCCAGTTGGGCCAAGTAATAAGATATTACTTTTATCTATATCAACTGTTTTGCTTTTGTGATTGATTCTTTTATAGTGGTTATATGCGCAAGTGCTTATAATTTCTTTTGTTTCTTCTTGTCCCGATATATACTCGTTTAGGAAATCATGTATCTCACGGGGTGTTGGCAAACCGATCATGACGTCGGAATCTAGATCTTCATCTTGGTCGTTGTCTATAATATCAAAACCAGTTCTTATACACTCATCACAAATATATACACCAGGCCCTGCAATTAACTTCTCGACATCATCTCTACTTTTACCACAAAAACTACAATTTAGTGATTTATCTGTTGTCATTTTTTACCTATATATTTCGTTGTTGGATCATGCGGATGGTTGTCTTTAACTGGTAAAGGGTCTGCCCAAAATCCTAATTTCTTCCTTGCCTCACTAACTTCTTTTACTTCTTCTTTTACTTCTTCTTTTACTTCTTCTTTTACTTCTTCTTTTACTTCTTCTTTTACTTCTTCTTTTACTTCTTCTTTTACTTCTTCTTTTACTTCTTCTACTTCTTTCTT
>Ga0181564_10000570_pt1 | contig 32687 bp, 31 predicted proteins | sample 011ome_24_FD_134512 | JGI IMG/M metagenome (GOLD analysis project Ga0181564, IMG submission 134512) | Coastal salt marsh microbial communities from the Groves Creek Marsh, Skidaway Island, Georgia - 011513CT metaG (megahit assembly) | ecosystem: Environmental > Aquatic > Marine > Intertidal... | reverse complement strand
AGATTGTATCCCCAATAATAAAAAAATTTCAGAAAATGATAGCTTATCTCCTGTTGCACCCTTTAGAGTGGTAAACATTGGTAATTCTGAGAAAATAAAATTAATTGACTTTATTGATGCAATTGAAGAAAATCTTAATAAAAAAGCAATTAAAAATTTTATGCCAATGCAAAAAGGAGATGTTACAGAAACTTGGGCCGATTGCTCTATTTTAAAAAATTTAACAAGATATACTCCAAAAACTAATTATAAAGATGGAATTAATAGTTTTGTTAAATGGTTTCGAAAATATTATGAGAATTAAATTTATATTAATAAATCATGAGTAAAATATTTTTAATTTGAGTTAATTTTAGCACTCATATAGTCAATTGAATATTTAAAGAATAAATTACTAAAAAATATGGCAAAATACTTAGTTGTTGGTGGTGGTGGTTTCATTGGAGGTCACTTAATTAAAAGATTACTAGAACAAAAAAATCAGTTGCGTGCAGTAGATTTAAAACCTTTAGATTTATGGTTCCAAAAATTTGAACAAGCTGAAAATTTTTCACTCGATATGCAAGAATATGAAAATTGTTTAAAGATGACTAAAGATGTTGATTATGTAATTAACCTTGCGTGTAATATGGGTGGAATTGGTTTTATAGAAAACAATAAAGCTGATTGCATGCTTTCTGTCTTGATAAACACAAATCTTTTAAGAGCATGTAGAGAAAATACAATTAAAAAATATTTTTATTCATCAAGTGCATGTGCATATAACAAAAATTTACAAAATAGTCCGGATATTGATGGCCTTAAAGAAGAAGATGCATATCCTGCAATGCCAGAAGATGGTTACGGTTGGGAAAAATTATTTAGTGAGAGAATGTGTAGACATTTTACCGAGGATTATGGATTAGAAACTAGAGTAGCACGTTTTCATAATATCTATGGACCTCTTGGAACATTTGATGGAGGAAGAGAAAAGGCACCTGCTGCAATTTGTAGAAAAGTAATAGAAGCCAAACTGAAAAATGACGCTACTATTGACGTATGGGGTGATGGAACTCAAACCAGAAGTTTTTTATATATTGATGACTGTATTGATGCAGTCCTCAAACTTTTTAATTCTGATTACTCACATCCTATTAATATTGGAAGCGATGAGAAAGTAACTATCAACGAATTAATCTCTATAACAGAAAGCTATGCTAAAAAAAAATTTAAAAGGAATTATCAACTAGATAAACCCCAGGGTGTTAAAGGTAGATCTAGCAATAATGATCTGATCAAAAGTATTCTTGGATGGAATTATAAATATTCTTTAAAAGATGGAATTAAAAAAACATATGATTGGATAAATGAAATCTATTCGAATAAAAAAAATGATGAATTTGTTAGATTTACAAAAAAAAATTTGAACAAATAGAATAAATTATACAATTAGTTATCTTTGTTGAAGGCGTAGGGACAAGAAATTCAGAAGAAACGGATTATACCCCAAAATCCATGTTTAAAATTAGCAACTAACCAGTATTTATTTGTACATTGTGTAATTTTTTGAGTAATATACAAAATCATAAATGACTTCACAAAATAAACAACCACTTGTAATTTTTGAATTAGCAAATAATCATATGGGAGATTTGCAGTACGCAAAAAAAATAATTAATGAATATTATAAGGTATCCTTAAATTATAGAAAGTATGGAATAAAATTTGCATTTAAATTTCAATTTAGAGATCTTGAAACATTTATTCATACAGATTTTAAAAAATCTGATCACGAAGGTGTAAAAAGATTTGAGTCAACAAGACTTCGTGATAAGCAATGGAATAATTTAATTAAATTTACTAAAAAAAAATTTATTACTGTCTGCACTGCATTTGATGAAATATCAGTAAATAAGATAATTAAATATAAATTTGATTTTATAAAGATTGCAAGTTGTTCAATTAATGATTGGCCATTAGTTGATTATTTGCAAAAAAAGGTAAAAACAAAAATAATAGCAAGTTTGGGGGGCAAAAATGATAAGGAAATTAGAGAAATAATAAGTTTTTTCAGAAGTAAAAAAAAAAATATACAGTACCTATATTGTGTAGCAAAATATCCAACCAAGCCAGAAAATTTGAACCTAGAATATTTTTCAAAACTAAGATCTTTATATGGAAGTGAAATAGCTGGTTTTTCTACACATGAAAATCCACAAGAAACTTTATCAGGTGCTCTTTCCTACGCTTTGGGTGCTAGAATCTTTGAAAAACATGTAAATATTAAATCAAAAAATTATAAAATTAATCAATATTCTACAACTCCTGAACAAATTAATAGCTGGTTAGAAAATCTTAAAAGAGCAATTTTACTTATTGGTTCATCTAAAAAAAGAAGTTTGTTTTTGAAAGAGGAAAAAACTAATTTGTTGCAATTCCAACGTGGTATTTATGTAAAAACTAGAACTTATATTAAAAAAGGTGATTTGTTAAATTTAAATAATATCGCTTTTAAATACCCTTCTCTCAAAAATCAATTAGTTGCAAATGATTTTTCAAAATTTAGTACATTTGTTTCTAAAAAAAACTTAAGACCAGACCAGCAAGTAAATTATAGCGATGTAAGTATAAAAAATTCAAGAAATAATATCGAAATTATTAGAGAAAAAATATTGGAGATGATTGATAGATCAAAGATTATCGTTCCAAAAAACTCTAAGCTAGAAGTATCTCACCATATGGGTTTAAAAAAATTCAATAAAATTGGCATGTCGATGATAACTATTTACAACGGTCTATACTGTAAAAAATATTTATTTTTACTAAAAGGTCAAAATCATCCTGCTCAGTTTCATAAGATTAAGACAGAATCATTCTTTATACTTTTTGGTTCTGTAAAACTAAAATTAACAAAAGATAAAAAAGTTGAGACTAAAATTTTAAAGATTGGTGATTTAATTACTATAGAACCTAAAACAATTCATGAATTTAGTTCTTTAGGTGATGCAGGCTGTATCATAGAAGAATTAAGTAGCAAACATATTAAAGACGACTCTTATTATGTAGATAAAAATATTATTAAAAATAAAAATAGGAAAAGTTTTATTTCTTTATATTAATAAAATTATTTAAATATTAATTTCACTTATGATGCAATTAGAGCTAGAAAGATTGAAAAAAAAAATAAATGGTCCAATTCAAACAATCTTTGTACCTTTTACCAAAAATTTTAAAATAGACTATAAATCACTTAAAATTCATATTCATATCTTATGTAAAATGAAATATGTTAATGTTCTTTATTTAATGCCTTACAATGGAAGATTTTCGTTGTTAGATGAAAATGAAATTTTCGAACTAAATTATTTTTGTATTAGAGAAGTAAAAAAATTCAAAAAATTAATAATAGTATCTGACCCAATACACGCATCTACAGAGAGAAAATTTGAGTTTTGCTTGCACGCAAAAAAAAATGGAGCAGATATCTTTTCTTCTATTTGTAGAGAAAAATTTTTTTCAGATGAACAAATATTCTTACATTATAAAAAAATGGGATCAGCAAATTTTCCAATATTAGTTCATATAATGCCATTTTTATCAGGATATAATGATAAGAATTTAGTTTGGAGTTTTTCAATAATAAAAAAAATTGCTAAATTAAAGAATGTCATAGCTTTCAAAGAAGATACAAAAGATGCTACATATGGAGCCAAAATACTAAAAGAATTTAAAAATCGATTTGCAATTATTTTCGCAGGCAGAAAAAAATTATTTTTAAAACTTAAAAAAGATGGTTTATCGTCTTACTTAAATGGCACATCAATAATTGACCCAGCTATAGATGAAATTTTTTGGCATTATTTTAATAACAATTATTTAAAGGCAAAGATGTTCGTTAAAGATGTAGATGATCCATTTTGGGATGGTCCATCTTCTAAATATGGTTGGCATAGGGTGAACAAAGCTTGCTTAGAGATAAATGGTATCATGAAAAGGCACGAAAGACTTCCAATGATTTCTTTAAACAATTTTGAGTATAAAGATTTAAAAAAAAAAATAAATATTATTAAAAAAAGACTTATTAAGTGGAAAAAATTAAGTCATTAAATTTAATTTAAAACCAAAAGTATGAAAACTAATAACGATATAGTATGTTTTATACCAGCTAGATCTGGTTCAACTAGAGTTAAAAATAAGAACATAAGACTGATAAACAATAGACCTCTAATATATTGGAGTGTTTTTAAAGCTGTAAAATCAAAAATATTTAATAAAATTATTTTTAGTTCAGACTCTGAAATGTATTTCAAAATATTGTTAAAATTTTTAAAAAAAGATAAGATTAATTATAAAAATTTAATTTTTGACAAAAGAGATAATTCACACACTAGAACAAAATCTAAAATTTTTGATTATTTAAAACACGATTTAATAAAAAAATTTAATTTAACTAATAATGATTTATTAGTTCAAATGCTACCTACTTGTCCATTAAGATCAATAAAAACAATAAAAAAAGCTGTTAATTTTTCTCTAACTACTAAAAAAAATTGTTTTGCAGTTTGTGAATATGATTTTCACATCTCTTTTAGTTTGAAAATTTATAATCAAAAATGGCTACCAGTATTTAAAAATTCACCTATGTTGACTGGCAACACTCAAAGTCAAAGCCAAAATAAATATTATCACCCCAATGGTGTAATAAATTGTTTATTTGTAAAAACTTTAAACAAAAAAAATAAATCTATCTATCAAAATGCATTACCATTAATTATACCAAGATTAGAAGCTTTTGATATAGATACAGAAGAAGACTTAAAGATAATAAAAAAACTATATTGATGATGGAAACATTTAAAAAAATTATATTTTTTTTAACGCCACAAGAAAAAAGGCATGCAAGCTTATTATTAATCATGATAATTATAATGGGTATTATTGATACGATGGGTATAGCATCCATACTTCCCTTTATGGCTGTCATTGCAAATCCAAATATCATTGAAACTAATATTTTTTTAAAAAATTTGTTTCAAATATCAGGTAGAATTGGAGTTGAAACTAACAATGAATTTATTTTGTTACTTGGTATCTTAGTATTTTTTTTCTTAATATTTTCACTTAGCTTCAAAGCAATTACAATTTATATTCAAACAAGGTTTTGCCAATTGCGTGGACACACTATCGGTAAAAAACTATTAGAAACTTATTTAAATCAACCTTACAGTTGGTTTTTAAATCATAACAGTGCTGCACTAAGTAAAAATATTCTATCAGAAGTATCAGTTATTATAGGTCAGGGTATGACACCCATTTTAAATTTAGTAACATACAGTATAATTTCAATTTTCTTATTAATTTTATTATTTTTAATTAATTTTAAATTAACTATAATTGTAATTTTTGTAATTGGTGGTTCCTATTTTTTTATTTATTTTTTTTTTAAAAAATTTATTCATCAGATTGGAAAAGAGCGCTTATTTGCAAACACATCTAGATTTAAATCAATAAATGAGGCTTTTGGAGCATATAAGCAAGTAAAAGTTACAGGTTTAGAAAAATATTTTATAAATTTATTTTCAGAGCCTTCATTAAAATTTGCCAAATATAATTCTAGTTCGTTAATCATAGGATCATTGCCTCGTTTTTTTATAGAGGCTATTTCATTTGGCGGGTTAATATTAATAATAATTTATTTTTTATCAATAAAAGGTAGCTTCGTTAATTCTATCCCTACAATTGCAGTTTTTACTTTTGCTGGTTATCGTATAATGCCATCTGTTCAAATAATTTATCAAGCCTTTACTTCTCTTAAATTTTCTAGTCCAATTATTGACAAAGTATATAATGATTTAAAATACTTAAAAAAAAATAATTTTAATAAAAATAAGAGCATCTTATCATTTAACAACTCCATAAGATTGAATCAAGTTAACTATAAGTATCCAAACTCATCTAGGCCAGCTTTAAAAAATATAAATTTAATTGTACCAGCTAAAACAATCATCGGATTTACTGGTCCAACAGGATGTGGCAAAACAACAACAGTAGACATTATTTTAGGTCTTCTAGAGCCTCAAAATGGTAACTTAGAAGTAGATGGTAACATTATAACTGCTCATAATAGAAGATCCTGGCAACAATTAGTTGGTTATGTTCCCCAACAAATTTATCTAACTGATGACACTATAGCTTCTAATATTGCTTTTGGAATAGATTCGAAAAATATAAATCATGAGAGAGTACAATTTGTTTCTAAAATTGCTAGTTTACACAATTTTATTGTCGATGAATTACAATTTAAATACGAAACAATTATTGGAGAGAATGGTGTTAAATTATCTGGTGGTCAACGTCAACGTATAGGCATTGCTAGAGCTTTATACAACAACCCAAAACTTTTAATTTTAGACGAGGCAACAAGTGCTCTGGATAATGAGACCGAAAAAGCTGTAATGAATACAATAAACAAACTTAGAAAAAACATTACAATTATTTTAATTGCTCATCGATTAAATACAGTTAGAAAGTGCGATATGATATTTAAATTTAAAAAAGGACAGATTGTAAAGTCTGGCAATTATAACCAAATAATTAATAATTAAATTAATTAATATGAGTCTAAACATTCTTGCAAAAAAATACTTTAAATTTTTTTCCAAAAAAAAAATAACATCTTTGGAAAAAATGTTTGCTAAAAATATTGTTCTAAGAGATTGGAACATTCATGTTAAAGGTAAAAAAAAAGTTGTAGAGGCAAATAAAAAAATTTTTCGTGACTGCAAAACAATCAATGTCACACCAACAAAGCTTCATGTTTTAAATAATACTGTTTTAGCAGAGATCGAAATTGTAATTGATAAGAAAAAGATTTTGGTGCTTGATATATTAAAATTTAATAGAAAAAATGAAATTATTAATATTAAAGCTTATCTTGGTAGCAAATTGTAAAAAAACGACTATAATTAACAATAAGTTTATTTAATGAATTACAAAAGCTTAATTAAAAGATTTGATGATAAAGGTTTTGTAGTATTAAGAAATTTTTTTTCCAACGAAATATGCAAAGAAATTAAGGATTATTCTAAAAAATTAAAGCCTAAATTAAAGATGCCTTTTAGCAATGTAGCCTGGGGTTATGGCAATTTAACCAACAAAGGACCATTGAAAAAAATAAACTCTGACAAAAGGTTGGATGGTATTATTCGTACAATATTAAGATCAGATTATATTTTTAATCACACCATGATATCTAATAAATCTAAATGGATAGGTCCAGACGTTGAATTCCATCAAGAAATATTTAATGTAAACACATTTGCAGCAGGAGCAAACCCAAAAAAAGATTGGAGAAAGATATTACAAATTTATATGGCAATAGATGATCAAAAAAATTCTACTGGCAGTTTACGCATAATCCCATCCTCACATAAACTAGGACAATTAAAACATGAAGATTGCGTAAATTCTTTTTTAAATCACAAGAGAAGAGTTGTTTTAAAGGATTTAAACATGGCTTATAAAAAATATGGAATATTAGATATGAAACTTAAGTCAGGAGACCTACTAATTTTTAATACAAGATTAGTTCATGGCTCACCATCAAATGCGTCTAATGATGATCGAATGGCAATAGTATCTCAAGTAAGAAGTTTGGAAATTAAAATTGATAAAAAAGTTTATATTAAAGAAACAAACTACAGACGTAACATTGTAGAAAAATATTTGTTAAAAAAAATTTCATCATTAAAAAAAACTAATAGCTATAATGATTTTAGAAAACAAAAATGAAATTTAACAACTGGGTAAAAGATATTGAAAGATTAAGAGTAAATAGACCAACAACTAGCGAATTTAAAAGGCTAGATTTTGCAGAAAGAACAATCAATTTTGATAAACAGTTTTTTAAAAAATTTATAAAATCAATTAATCAAGAAGATTTAATCACTTACCCATCTTATAAAGATTATTTAGAAATCAAAAAATTAATCGCACAAACTAACAAATGCAATCTAGAAAATATATATTTTGATGCAGGTTCTGATGCATGTATTAAAAATTTTATTCACTTATTTTGTAAAAAAAACTCTAATATAATTTCCTCTGCCCCTTCTTTTCCAATGTATAAAATATATTCTCAATTTTATCAGACTAATTTTGTAGGAGTCGAGCATAATGAAGATTTGTCTCTTGATTTAAAAAAAATTATTAAAAAAATAAATAAAAAAACTTCATTTATAATTTTAGCAAATCCAAATTCTCCACTTGGTGAATATAAAAATGTAGAGGAGATCGAAGTTTTTTGCAAAATTTTAAAGAAAAAAAATATTCCTCTTTTATTAGATGAAGCTTATGTGGATTTTGCTCCCGCTAGTTCTATTAAACTTATAAAAAAGTATAAAAATCTTTTTATACTCAGAACCTTATCCAAATCATGGGGTGGTGCAGGAATAAGGTTTGGCTATATCATTGGTGAAAAAACAACAATTGGCTTATTAAATAACTTACAATTGACATATCCGATATCTAATATCTCGTTAAAGTTTGCAAAGCATTTAATTAAAAATAAAAAAATAAATCAGAGATATTCTCATCAAACTAAAAAAAATAGAAATTTTATCTGTGAAATATTAAAAAAATATAATTATGATGTTTTGAATTCACACACTAATACAATCCATTTGCATGAAAAAGAAGGTGATAATACAAAAACCATTTATAGACTTAAAAAAAATGGTTTCGCATTTAAAGCAGGCTCAAAAAAAACAGGTACCAAAGTTAAAATTCCTGGAGATACTAGGAATAATTGGATTAGACTCTCATTAGGATCAAATAAAGACAATAACTTAATCAAAGTTTTTAGGCAAAATATAAAAAAATAAATGATTAAAAAGAAACGAACTTGGAAAAATATATTTGAAAAATTTAATAATAAAAAAAAAATAAACAACTATAATTTAAAAAATCTTTTGATTTTAGCTGGTCATTTAAAAAGTAAGACAGGATCATTTGGCTTAAATAAATGGAAAAAAGAAATTAGCAATATTAAAAAAAAAATAAACAAACCTAATGGAAGTATATTGGAAATAGGTTGCGGTAGTGGGGCAGTTTTAAAAAGTTTTGAAAAAGACATGAAAATATATGGAGTTGATTACAGTGAATCCATGATTGAAATATCAAAAAAAGCATTACCAAATGGAAAATTTATATGTTGCGAAGCCAATCAAATTTCCTTTAGAGAAAATAAATTTGATGCAGTAATAATATTTAGTTCAATTCAATATTTTCCAAATACAAAATATTTTAAAGACGTTTTAAATAAAATTCAAAAAATTTTGAAAAAAAATAGCTACCTTTATATTGGTGAAATAATTGAAAAAAATAAACAAGCTCAATTTAATAATTACCGTAAAAATCAATTATCAAAAAAAGAATACAAAAAAATGTATCAAGGAAAACAAAATTCAAACTTAAAACATTTTTCATTGAATAGATTGGAAGTAATAAATTTCCTTGAAAGAGGTTTTAAAAACGTTGAAATTACCAATTCAATTTTAAGAGGTAAAGAAAAAGAAGTTTATAGATTTGATTTATGCTGCCAAAAAAAATAATATATGACGAGAGTTATATTGGTGGCTCACTAGCAATTTTGATAAAAAGTTTTTTTTCCAAAAAAAAAATAATTATTTTTGAAAAAGATATTCATTTAGGTGGAGCTTGGAAAAATAATTATAAAAACAATTTAAAGAATGTAGATGTTGCTTGCCATTTAATTGTTACACAAAATAAACTAAAATCAGAAAAGATTATTAAGATGATGAAATTATTCAATGTTAAACTTAAAAAAATCGATAAAGAAAGCTTTTATTCTGATACTAAAAATTGGAAAGCTTATGGGAAAAAAGGTCCAGCTTTAGTTTGCTGCACTGGATGGTCAGATATGCTTAATAGAGTTAAAAAAAAAGTATTAAAAAAAAAAAATATAACAATCTTAAAAAATTGTAGAGCAAATAAAGTTATAGTTAAAGACGATCTAGCTAAAGTCTATTTAAATAATAATTTGATTATCAATTGTAAAAAATTATTTTTACCTTCTTATTGTGATTTAGATAGTTTTTTTTTAGAAGATCAAAAAGTTCAATTCCCAAAAGAAAATATACAAAATATTCACTTTGTTTTTAAACTTAAAGGATTTTCTGAAATCTTAAATAAAGAGTATCAAGGATTTTGGGATTTGAATCAAAATATTTTTGATAGACTGTCAGTAAGTTCATATAAAGAAATAAGCAAATCTAAAAAAGAAATTGTATTATGCTGCAGAGTTTCAAAAAAATTTAAAAACAAATTAATAAATATCAATAAAAAAACAATTTTAAATTTCTTGTTGGAAAATAAATTAGTCTCTAATGGAAAGATTATGAAATTAAATAAAATAACCTATAACTGCCCATATCGAACTGTTGAACAAGTAAACTATACAAAAAAATTTTTAAGAAAAAATAATTTTCCCATAGAGATCATGAATACAAGATACATGGGTCACTTTTTATGGAAAATAGCAAAAGAAAAAGAATTAATTTTTTAGCAGATGATAGATTTTCAAAATGACGAAAAACACTCAATAGGGGTGAGCATAAGTGGTCACTTGGATTATAAGATTAGAGGCCCTAAAAGAACACAAATGATTTTTAATAAAAATAAAAATATAAAAGAATTTTTGCACAATGATAATGAAAATGAATTTGAACAGTATGATCCTCAGGTAGGTCATAAATATTTAAATAAATTACTTAAAAATTATAATCTTGAATATTTTATTCATACTTGGAGTATTGGTAAACAAAAAGATATCTTACAAACATATAATCCAATAAAATTTCTATGTGAGAAGCAAATATTTTTTCCATTTGAATTAGAACCATATGGTATAATTGAAAAAGACAGTAATATAGATAATTGGAAAATTTCATCTAACGCTAAATTAGGTTATAAATATTGGTGGGAAAGCCGGAAAAAAGAAAATAGCAGTTATGACTTTGAAGATTTTTTAAATGAAATTAGAATACAAGTCTTTAGAACTACAAGTAGATATTATTCTTTGAGTAAGAGTATTGATTTGGCTCTAAATTATAAAAAAAAATATCAATTTTATTTAGTAACTCGTTTTGGAACCAACTTTTCTTTTTTTTGGAAATTCGATATCAAACAACTATCAAAGAATATAATTTATTGTGAAAAAAGACTAAATAGAATTGATGAAAATATAGCTATAAATGATATGTGGTTTTTAACTGACTACAATGGTCTTGAAATATTAAAAAAAATTTATGATGACAGGTTTGATTATTCCACAAGACCTCCATTTGCTTTTAGAGAGCATTTTGATAAATACAAACTTAATTTAAAACTGATAGATCCTCAAAATATAACTTCATTCTATGGCAAGGCAAAAACAAAAATTAAATCTTTACTAATAAAAATTTAAATGTTCTATAGCTTACAAAATAGTTTTAAATAAAATTTATTAGTATGGTTTATTCTCAACTTAATCAATTTTTAAAAAAAAAAAATTGTACGCTTCTAGGAGTTGGTCCTATGAGCCTGAATTGCGTAGATGCAGTTTGTGAAATTTCAAATGAATATTCGATCCCCTTGATGTTAATAGCTAGTAGAAGACAAGTTGACTCAAAAAAAATGGGTGGTGGTTATGTAAATAATTGGAATACGGAAGAATTTGCAAAATATGTTATATCGAAAGATAAAAAAGATATGGTTCTTTTGTCAAGAGATCATGGAGGACCTTGGCAAAATAATATTGAAATAGAAGAAAAATTTGATCTAAAGCAAGCTATGAGCTCAGCAAAAGAATCGTACTTAGCTGATATTAAATCTGGATTTAAGATACTTCATATAGACCCTAGCATTGACCCATATCATGATACCACAACAGATATAATTTTAGATAGAATTTATGAGCTTTATGAATATTGTAATGAGCAAGCTTCTAAGAATAATAAGGAAATTATTTTTGAAATAGGCACAGAGGAGCAAAGTGGCTCGACCAATACTCCTGAGGAACTAGAGTATACAATTGAAAAAGTTAATAAGTTTTGTAAAAAAAATAAGTTTCAAAAACCCGCATTTGTAGTGATTCAATCTGGCACAAGAGTAGCTGAAATGAGAAATATCGGTTCATTTGATTCTGAATTGAGAGTAAAAAATGAGCTTGCAGCAGAAATACAAGTTCCTCGAATGGTTGATATATGTGAAAAAAATAATATTTGGATGAAAGCTCATAATACTGACTATGTTTCGAATGAAGCGCTTCAGTCTCACCCTAAATTAGGAATTCATGCTGTCAACATTGCTCCAGAATTTGGAGTAATTGAATCAAAATCAATAGTAAAGATTTTATCAGAAAACAATCTTATTTATTTAAGAGATAAATTTTTAGAACTTTCTTTTCAATCTAAAAAATGGTCTAAGTGGATGGTTAAAGACTCTAAAGCTTCAAATTATGAAAAATCTCTAATCGCAGGTCATTATATTTTTTCAAAACCTGAATGTCAGGAAATATTTCTTGAGGCAAGAAAAAATTTAGAAAAAAAAAATTTGTCATTTGATGATTATGTTAAAGATAATGTAAAACAAGGCATAATGAGATATGTTAAAAATTTGAACTTAGTCTAATGAATAAAAAAACAGCAACAATTATTTTAAATAGAAATTTACCAGATGTGACAGACAATCTTGTAAATCATTTAAATAAATTTGATGGTGAATTAACAGATATATTTGTTATTGAAGCAGGTTCAGATGAGATAAATTTATCTAAAAATATGACGTGGTATATTAAAGATACATTTACTAGAAAATACGGTCTAAGATATCCAAGAGGATTAAATTTAAGTATTAAAAAACTTTACGAAGAAAATAAACTAAATGATTATGATTCCATCTTTTTTATTACAAATGACACAATTCTAGAAAATAAAAAAACGATTGAGCCTTTAAGATCAATTTTTATTAAACATGACAGAGTTGGATTACTTTCACCGTGTTCTAAAGATTGGGGAGAAAAACTAATTTTGAAAGATGAAAAAATAAAATATTTTTGGTTTATACATAGTCATGCATATTTTGTTAGAAAAAGTTTTATAGATGATTTGTGTAACTATGAAGATAGCTACATAGATTTATTATTTGATGGAAATAACTTTAGAGGATGGGGTTTAGAGTTAGAGTTAATTGCCAAAGGTTATGCTAATAATTGGGCAAGTGCTATTACAAATGATGTAATTGTAGAAGAAAATAATTCTTTATTAATTGAAAAATCTGATCTCATTAAAACAGAAAAATTTGATAAAAACCTTAAACTTTATATTGATGAAGGAAAAAAATGGATGAAAAATAAATATGGATTTAAAAGTAAATGGGATATGATATTTTATGTTAAAGCTTTTTATGAGGAATTTTTCAAAAAAAATAAAAGTCTTGTTAAATTCAGGATTTAAAAAATGATCAATATTCGTATGTAAAAATAAATTAACATTATTACAATTTTTAAAGGTAAAAAAAAATGATGGAAAACAAATTTTTTGGGGGTAATATTGTAAAAAAACACACTTTTCAAAATAATGGAAAGCACCTACTTGCATCAGGGCCATATGAATATTTTATTTACAAGTCAATTAATAAGGAAGAACTTAAGATAGATAATTTAGGATCTTTTACAGTGTTTATATTAGACAAAGAAGAAAATTGTAAAATTTTAGTCAATGATCTAAATAAATCTATTAACAAGTCTGATGCAATTCAAGTTGAAAATTCTGACACTATATTTAGTATCAGTGGGGGATGCGTCACTTTACTGGTAGCAGGTACAAAAAATAATAGTTCAAATAAGCAAGGCATATTTCATTTAAATTCAGAGTCAATTTATAAAGTTGAAAAGCCCTGGGGCCACGAGCTATGGATCAATGGCGAGCATCAGTGTTATGCCTTAAAGCAGATTTTTATAAAAGCTGGAACTAAAACGAGCTTGCAGTATCACAATTATAAACAAGAAACTAACGTTCTTTTTTCTGGAAAAGCTAAACTGCATTATAAAAAAAAATCAGAAATAAGTAATAATAATATAGATATTGATGATATTGACTCTGTCACTATTCATCCAATTTCTAGTATTGATGTAATCCCATCAACTTTGCACAGACTTGAAGCTGTAACAGATATTCTATTATATGAAACCTCAACTCCCCATTTAGACGACGTTGTGAGAGTTCTTGATGATGCTAAAAGACCAAGTGGAAGAATTAAGCAAGAACATGTCATGAATGAAAATAAATAAAACAGTTTGTATATTAACTTCAGGTAAGGGAACCAGAATGGGTCCTTTAGGTCTAAAGCTTGCAAAAGCTTTGCACCCAATAGGAGGTAAAGCTATAATTTCTCATATAATTGATAAATTTCCAACAGAAACTGAATTTATAATTAGTCTAGGTTTTCATGGTAATCAAGTGAAGCAATATTTATCTATTGCACATGAGAATAGTAAATTTATTTTTGTGGATGTGGATAATTATGAAGGTCCAGGAAGTGGTCCTGGATATTCGTTGTTGTGCTGCAAAAGTCATCTTCAAAAACCTTTTTATTTTGTTTCATGCGATACTTTATGGAAAAATGATATTAATTGGAGTCAAAAAAATAATTGGTTTGGTGTAGACAATGTTTTAATTGAAGAATCGTCTAATTACTGCAATCTAAAAATAGAAAATAATTTAATTACTTCAATTTCAGACAAAAAAAAATCTGATCCTAAATATTTTAAGGCTTTTGTTGGACTGTGTCATATAAATGACTACAAAATTTTTTGGAGCTCATTAGAAATGACTACTATGATAAATAAAGAACACCAAATATCAGATGGTATTTTAGGATTAATTTCCAATACTAAAGTTCACCCCGTGAGCGTAAATTGGACTGATGTGGGGGATGAAGAAAAGTATAAAAAAGAATTAAAAAAATTTGAAAATTTTAATTTTAGTAAGAGTGATGAAGCAATATATATAGTAAATAACAAAGTAATTAAATTTTTTTATAATAGTGATATTACAAAAAAAAGAGTTGAAAAATCTAAAATAAAAAAAAATATTTTTCCCAAAATAAAGCATCATTGTGGACAATTTTATGCTTATGACCTGGTATCAGGTGAAACATTATATAAAAATAATAATAATGGTATATTTAATAAATTACTTAATTGGTTGCACAAATCAGTGTGGACCTCTGAGAAAATAGAGAGTAAATATATAAAAGATGCTTGCTACAATTTTTATAAAGAAAAGACAAATAGTCGTTTAAAACTTTTTTTTGATAAATATCCAAGTATAAATCAAGAACTTCCTGTTAATGGTGAAAGCCTTCCTTCAATTAGTTCAATTCTTGAATTGTTACCATGGAATAATCTTTTTAGCGGTATTTCAACTTTTATTCATGGTGATCTTCAATTTGATAATATCATTTATGATAATGAAAAAAATAAGTTTACTTTACTTGATTGGAGACAAGATTTTGCGGGTAATATGAATTATGGAGATATATATTATGATTTAGCAAAATTATATGGTGGAATTATTTTAAATTATGATTTGATAAAATTAAATTTGTTTAATTATATTGAGGAAAAAAATCAAATTACAATAGATTTTTGTCAAAGATATCAATCTTCAAAATATATAAAGATTCTAGAGAAATATATTAATGACAATAAATATGATTTAAAAAAAGTAAAGATACTTGTGGGTATTATATATTTGAATATGGCTTCATTACATCATGCACCATTTGATAAATTATTATTTCATTTAAGTAGGTTGTGGCTGTATAAACAATTAAAATCTAAATGAAATGAAATCAATAAATAAAGATACAAGACTTTGCATATCTATTTCTGAAAAACCGAGTAATTTTGGAAATATTCTTCATAATGAGCTTTACAAAGAATTGAATCTTAATTTTATATATAAAAGTTTTAAGATTAAAAATCTTAAAAGCTCTATTGATGCAATCAAAACTCTGAATATACGTGGTTGTGGTGTTTCAATGCCGTATAAAGAGAGAGTTGTATCTTACTTAGATAAAATGGATCCGTTATCTAAATCAATTAATGCTGTCAATACAATAGTTAATAAAGATGGGAAATTAAAAGGTTATAATACTGATGTATATGGAGCAATTGAGTCTTTAAAAAAATGTAATATTACTAAAAATTATTCTGTGTTTATGATTGGGGCTGGAGGTGCGGCCAAGGCTTTTTTATTGGCACTTAAAAAATTGAAAATTAAACACATAAGTGTAGCAAATCGAAATAGAAAAAGATTAGAAAAATTAAAAAGTATCACTAAATTTAACATTGTCGATTGGAAAGATAAAAGTGATTTTAATGCAGATCTCCTAATTAACGCTACATCTATCGGAATGTATCCTAATGTAAGAGAGATGGGCTTTAGTAAAAGTAATATTTCAAATTCTATGGCAGTCGTTGATGTAATAATCAACCCTATAAAATCAAGATTAATTATGGAAGCAGAAAAGTTAAAAAAACAAAATTGCGCTGGATATGTAATGAGCATGCATCAAGCAAGAAGGCAATTTTATCTATACACCAGCATAAACCCAAAGTTATCACTTTTAGAAAAAAAAATTAAATTAATATTAAAACATTAAAAGTAAAAATTTTAAAAACATAGCAATCTATGAAACAATCTAAAATCGCTTTTTTAGACAGAGACGGGGTTATTAATTCAAAAAACATTAATAAAGGATATATTGGAAAAATTAGAGATTTTAAATGGATACCAGGAGCAAAAAAAACTATAAAATTTCTTAAAAAAAATGACTTTAAAGTAGTAATTGTTACAAATCAATCAGGGATAGCAAGGGGTTATTTTTCTATTAATGATGTTTATAAACTGCATAGGTATTTAAAAGAGGAATTGATAAAATATGGAACTAAAGTTGATAAAATTTTTTTCTGTCCATTTCATAAAAATGGAATCGTATGTAAGTATAAAAAAAATTCTTCATTAAGAAAACCTAGAATTGGAATGTTTTTAAAAGCCAACAAAATTTGGAAAATTGATAAAAAAAGATCATTTATGATAGGTGATCAGAAAACAGATATGGAATTTGCTCGAAGAGCTAAAATTAAAGGTTATCTATTTAATCAAAAGAATCTTTATGATTTTATTAATAAAATTTTTCATTAAAGATTTATACTTACATTCTGATGAAATGTAAAATTTATAGATTTCCAATGACAAGTATGTTTAGTTTTTTTCAAGTTTAACGGAAAATATATTTTTAATTGAATTAATTTCAAAATTTTATCAAAATATTAATTGTCCAATATTAGTTAATAAATCTTACAATACAAGAGGAGAGCCAATTATACCCAATGCATCTGATGCATTTAATGTTGAGTTGGATTTTTTAGTGGTAGGTGATCATATTTTAAAAAAACAAAATCAAGATAATCAACTAAAAGATAAATATTATTTTAAGTATGAGCTTCGACTAAGAAATCTTTTTCTTATTGTTTTAGTAAATTATGTATGGTTTCGGCTATTAATTTATTACCTTTCTCAGTATAATGTCCTGGAAGCTCATATGGAAAAAATGATTTTGCATTCTTATTTGAAAAACTTAACTCATCTATATCTATATAATCAATATTGAGTAATTTTAATATATCTAATATTTTATTTTTTTGATAATTGTTATAAAAAAAATCCGTATATCTCCTATACTCAGGAAGGTATATAAAATAAAAATTTGAATTATTTTTTTTAGCTATATTTTTTGCTTCTTTGATTATTTTTTCAAAATACTCAAAATATATATGATCAATATTATTTTTAATTAAATTATCTTTGATGTATAGATTGTAAAATTTTCTACAATTTTTTAAAAAAATTAATTTTTTAAAAGAAAATTCGTTATTTTTGTCCCTCTTTTTTTCCAATTCTGAGTAGTATTGAAAAAAATTAATAAAATTTTTTTCAATATAATCATTAATAATATTTTGATTATTTTTTAAATCTTGATTAAAATTTTTATTGTTTAAATATTTGCCTAATATAGGATTATTAAGCTCACGATGTAAATTTTCAAAATCATTACCTTCATAAAAAAACCAAAGGATATTTTTTGTATTTTTTGGCAGATATTCTCTTAAAGTTGCAAGTTCAATAAGCGGTCCATTACCATTATAACCTAAATTTAGGTTAACTTTCTTATTTAGCAAATCAAATTGAGACGCTAAATCATGTGGCCTGTTTACACAAGCACCTTGAACAAATGAGTCACCTACCAATACATTTTCAAATTCTGCACTATTCCACTTTTTATTTAAATTACGAAATCCATATTTATCAGATTCAAAAATTACATATTCTCCACTTTCATTACAAAGAATAGTTTTTTTATTTGAAATACCACTTACACCAAATATATTTTTATTTTTCATAAAGATTCTTGGATGAGAACTAATTACAAGATTCTCAATTTTATTTTTTGAATCTTCATATAACTCATACTTAGTTCTTTTATCGTAATTTTTACCAGTTTTTTTTTTATAAATTTTAGATTTATAATCTCTATTTGCTGTACCAGAATTTGTTATTAATTCTGTATTAAATTGCAAATATATTTCAAACAAGTAAGTTATGATAATTAGAAGTGTTAATAATAAAAAAAAATTTATTAAAAAGATTTTTAGTATTTTTTTAAAAGCCATAATTTAAAAATTAACTATTAATTAAACCATCAAAGAAAATAAACAAATAAAAATTTGACAACGTTTTTAGTTAAAAATTTTACAATATTTATTAAAATACAATCAAAAAATAAAATAAATGATTAGTCTTTAGGATAATATAGTAGAATTAAAAGTCTAATCAAAGATAAAGTTGTAAAATAAAAAACTATATTGATACTTTTAAAAAAATTATGTAAAAAATTTTTTAAAATATTTCTTAATAAAGTATTTTTCATTATAGGTTGGTATCTCAAAGTCAAATCTTAATATTTTTCTACTTTCACCATCTTTTATCAATCCTGCTTTATGTGGGGTGTTAGTATCAAATAATATTAAATCACCCATTTTACCAATCATAGGTTTTAAAATTCCATCAATTTGATTTTCGGATACTATATTTAATCCCATTTCTTTATAGTTTTTAGGTAGTTTTTTTCTAATTTGTTCTATGTTGACTGTATTTTTTACTTTTCCAAGATGTATTGGTCCATTTTTTAATTTGACATCATGAAGATAAACCATACCTTTCAGATATCTATTTTTATCAATATGAGGAATGTAGGGGAGTTTTGTTTTGTCAACATTATTTGCAACTGAATGAACTAGCCAAAGTTTTTTAAATTTCAAATCTGATATATTAGTTAAAAATATAAATTTTTTATAAATTTTTTTCATTATCTCTTCAAACATTGTTTCCTTTGAGATAGTATTTGATCTTATCTCACGTATATGGTCATGTTCACTTTGGTAAATATTATCGTTATAAATTTTACTAAATTTGATATTCAATAACTGAATTATTTCTTTGTTAAGAAAGACTTTTTCATGAATAAAATCAAAATTTTTTTTCATAATCTTTAATTTTCAAATTTGTAGCAAATAGTTTGATATTTCATGTAAATTACAAATTTAAATGTAAAAAGCAATAATAACCTGCGGAACAGGTCAAGATGGATTCTATCTTGCAGAATTTTTGCTTAACAAAGATTATGAATTACATGTTGTTAAAAAAAGAATATCTCTTATTAACATTAAAAGGTGGTTTAATTAATATTTATTTCAATTTTATCAAGTTATGATGGATATATTTAAAAATTTATATTTTTTTTATAATAAGTTAGATTTTGCTAAATTATATTTAAATATTAATGAAACATAAAAAAAAACAAAACTTAATGAAAGTTCTAAAAAGTTTTGAAGCTTTTGAAAAAAAATTTCAATTAGATGATCAAATTATTGACAATATACATTGGTGGGATTTTCTAAGATACACAATTTACTTAGATTTATTAATAAAACTTAAATTATATGAAAATAATTTTGTAAAAAAGAATAAATTTTTTTTGAAAAAAAATTTATTCAAGAGATTTATAAATTATATTAATAAAATTAGAGATTTTATTTATAATATTTTTTTTTCTAAATCTCCAATTTGGATAAAAAAAAATAAAATTATAATTTTTGGACACTCAAGAAGAGTTTATGAGAATGAACTTTATATTGATAAATATGTTGATCCATTAATAGATTTGTTCAAAGAAAAAAAAAAATTTATAGTCATAGAAGATCCATTAAACTCTGTTTTTTTCAGTAATTATAATTTATTACATTTTAAACCAGCAAAAACCAAAAATTTATTCTACGGAGATATTTTAATTTTTTTCTCAAGTTTATTATCAAAATTTTATTCAAAATCAATTTCTAAATCAGAGATTAATCAAATCGAGCAGTTTGAAAATCAATTTAAAAATTTGTTCAAAGTTGAATTAAAATTATTAAATAAGATTCAAAATAACATTCCAATATACAAATCAAAATTATTTATTTATAAAATTTTCTTTAAAATTAAAAAACCAAAAAAGATTATAGTAGTTAACAGTATTGGGTATGAAGCTGTGATTGAAACTGCAAAAAACCTTGGTATTCCCACTTATGAACTGCAGCATGGATCTCCTTCAAGGGGTAAGTTAAATTATGATTACTCCTCCTCTATTACAAAATCAACATTTCCAAATTATTTTTTGTCTTTTGGTAAAATTTGGACTGAGGATGTCAAGCTACCAATAAAAAAAGAAAATATTATAGAGATTGGGTTTCCATATCTAAATCAAAAATTAAGATCTTCATCAACTTCATCAAAAAAAAAAAATATATTTCTAATTTTATCGCAAGGAAATATTTCAGATAAATTAATGAAATTTACTTTAAAACTTAGAAAAACTTTAAAAAAAGAAATTAAAATTTTTTATAAACCACATCCTGGTGAAATATTTAGCAATAACAAAGATTATTTTAAACAACTTGAGGATAATAATATTTCTGTATTGCGTGACTATAAAACTGATTTGTATGGTATGTTGAAAAAATCAAGATGGGTATTAGGAGTAAGCTCCACAGCATTATATGAAGCTTTAGCTTTTAATTGCCAAGTATTTGTTTTAAAAGAGAATACTTATGAGTCCCTTAATAAGCTAATTAAAAGAAATTTAGTTTATTTAATAAAATCTAGTAATGAAGTGCATCGTTTAATAAGAAATAAAAAAAAAGTGAATGTTAAAAATTTATTTTTTAATGATAAAAATAAGAATATTAAAATGATTTTTAAATAATAGACTTTAATTATTTTCAATTAAATCTATATTTTTTTACTTGAGATTAATCAAATAAAAAGTAACTATATATAGGTGACTTATAATAAAATGAAATTACCATCAAATAAAAAATTTGGTTTTTTTTTCGGTTCAATTTTTATATTAGCTTCGGTATATTTTTTTTATAAAAACAAATTAATTCTTGGATCAGTTTTTGGTTTTTTAACCTTGTTTTTTATAGTGATTACTATTCTAAATGCTAAAATACTTTTCCAACTTAATAAATTATGGATGCGTTTTGGATTGTTTCTGGGTTTGTTAATTAGCCCAATAGTTATTGGATTTATTTTTTTTGGTTTAATAACACCGTATGGCATTGTAATGCGTATATTTGGAAGGAATGCACTCAATTTAAAAAAAATTAAAAAAAAGAGCTATTGGATTATTCGCCCAAAATTATTAACTCAAACAAATTTTAACCAGCAATTTTAATAATAAGTTTAAATGGAATTTTTAAAAGAATTATGGACATTTCTTCGTGTTAGAAAAAAACTCTGGCTTGCTCCAATTATAATAGTAATGTTATTAATAGGTGGAGTCTTGATAATTGCTCAAGGATCAGTAGTTGCACCATTTATTTATACGATCTTTTAAATTTTAATGTATATTCTAGGTATATCTGCTTATTACCATGATAGTGCAGCATGCTTACTTAGAGACGGCGAGATAATTGCAGCAGCACAAGAAGAACGTTTTACTCGAAAAAAACACGATCCCAGTTTCCCATATAATGCTATTAAATACTGTTTAAAAGAAGGTAATATTTCTGCGAGTAAAATTGAAAATGTAGTCTTTTATGAGAAGCCTTTTTTAAAATTTGAACGACTAATTGAAACTTATCTTGCTTTTGCCCCCAAAGGATTTTCTAGTTTTGCTAAAGCTATGCCAGTTTGGATAAAAGACAAACTGTTTCAAAAATCAGTGCTGATCAAAGAACTAAAGTCATCGATTGATAAAAATGTAGACTGGCGCGAACGATTATTATTTTCTGAGCATCACTTGTCACATGCAGCAAGCGCATATTATCCCTCACCATTTGATAGTGCTGCAGTCTTAACACTAGATGGTGTTGGTGAGTGGACAACGACATCACTTGCTATAGGAAAAGGAAGCAATTTAAAAGTTTCCAAGGAAATACATTTTCCACACTCATTAGGACTGCTTTACTCAGCATTCACATACTACACAGGGTTTAAAGTCAATTCTGGTGAATACAAAGTTATGGGGTTGGCTCCATATGGAGAACCAGTTTACGCAGATTTAATAAAAGAAAAACTTCTCACTGTTGCTAAAGATGGTAGCTACCAGTTGGACATGAGTTACTTTGATTATGCTACTGGTTTAACTATGACAAACAAAAAGTTTGACTCCTTGTTTGGTGGTCCACCTCGTAAAGCTGAAACTGAACTTACTCAGCGTGAAATGAACTTGGCTGCCTCTGTTCAAAAAGTAGTAGAAGATATTGTTGTTGAGTTAGCAAAAAGCATAGCTAAAGAAACAGGGGAACGCAATTTATGTCTAGCTGGTGGTGTAGCACTAAACTGCGTTGCAAATGGCATTCTTTTACGTGAAAAAATATTTGATAATATTTGGATACAACCTGCGGCTGGTGATGCTGGTGGAGCACTTGGTGCAGCATTATTAATCTGGTATTTGCATCATAATAAAGAAAGAGTAGTTTCAACAGAACGAGATTCAATGAATGGTGCTTACTTGGGTCCTGAATTCTCTGATGCAGAAATTGAAACCGAACTTATTTCTTGTGGTGCTAAATTTAAGAAGCTTTCTGAAAGTGACATGATCGAAGAAGTTGCGTCCAATTTAGTGGATGAAAAAGCTGTTGGCTGGATGCAAGGGCGCATGGAGTTTGGTCCAAGAGCATTAGGTGGAAGAAGTATAATTGCTGATCCTCGCTCACCAAAAATGCAAAAGCAGCTTAACCTCAAAGTCAAATACCGAGAGAGCTTTAGGCCGTTTGCCCCTAGTGTTTTAAGAGAAGAGGTAGGTGATTGGTTTGAGCACAATACTGATAGTCCATACATGCTTTTTGTTGCTAACGTTAAAAAAAATAGATGTCGCACAATGACTAATGAAGAAGAGGCATTATTTGGCATTGATAAGCTAAACGTACCGCGCTCTTATGTTCCAGCTATTACACATGTTGATTATTCTGCGCGAATACAGACAGTTCATGCGGATACTAACTTTCGCTATCATGCATTGATTTCAAAATTTAAAGAAAAGACGGGATGTCCACTAGTTGTAAACACATCTTTTAACGTACGTGGTGAGCCTATAATTTGCACACCTAGAGATGCATTTAAGTGTTTTATGGGAACAGATATGGATATGTTAGCAATTGGTAACTACGTGCTTTACAAAGATAAGCAAGACGAAGCGCTTAAAGAAAATTATGAGGAACGTTATGAGCTCGATTAAGAAAAAATTAACATTGTCAGAATATCATAATGAACTTAGGCTTAGTAATAAAATATAAAATTATAAAAAATATATAATATTATTGAAATTTTTAAAAAAAAATAACTTAGAATAATTTTATGGATATAAAATTAAATAACAAATACAAGCTAACTCAATATAAACCAGAAAAAAATGATGATCTTAAAAAATTTTTTAAAAAAAAAAAATATATATATATAACAGATTTCTATCATCCTTTTTCACGCACAGAAAAAAATTTATTCAAAAAAAAAATGATATATGAGAAACTTTCTAAGAATTCCTTAATATATTCCTATCATAAATTGCAGGACGTAAACCTCAAAATTACCAAACATAAAAATATAAGATATTTTTATTCTGCATTCAAAAATAATAGATTGTTTCAATCATCAATTTTTTTTCAGATTTTATTTAAAATAATTAAAGAAAAAAATAAAAATATCTTACTTTATAACTTTGATTTTCCTTTTTGTTTTTTTATTTTTCTTAGGTTTTTTAATTACAATATAGTTTTTGACATAGAAGATGATTATTTTCAAATTAAAGAGACTAATTTTATCAAAAAATTTTTTACAGGTTTTTCTTATAAATATTTGTTTGATAACTGTATAGTAATTAATAAATATATAAAAAAAAATTTAAATAAAAATTGTAGATCACTATTTTATTTTGGTGATTTTAATCCAAAGTATAAAATAAAAAAATTAGAAATTAAAAAAAAAAATTTGAAAATAGTAACAGGTGGCACTTTATCAAAGAGCAGAGGTTTTAATCTTATTTCAGATATAATAAAAATATTTGACGAAAAAAAATTAAATTATCATTTATTTGTTACTGGAGAAGGAAAATATAAAAATCATGTTAAACATAAAAAAGTTTCTTATGTTGGTTATCTAAGTGACCATGACTATAAGAGTCTGATGAAAAAAACAGATCTATTTGTAGTTCCACAGCCACCAGATACGACTTTTTCAAAAGCAACATATCCTTCTAAAATTTTAGAATACAGCTATTTTAATAAACCCATATTAGTATTAAAAAATGTTTAAAAAATTTTATATAAAATCTTCAAAAAATATTAAATTTAATAACCAACATGTTTTTTATTCTCCTAATAAAAAAAATTTAGATTATTATTTTAATAAATTAATTAATAATTTGAAAAATAAGAAAAATTTAAGAATTATCAGATTATCAGATGGCGAATATACAATGCTATTTGGTCATAAGTTTCCAATGTTTAAGAATATATCTTTATCCAGATATCTTTTAAGAATAACAATATATTTTTTTGAAAAATTAAAGGAGATATTGCCCAAAAATAAAATTTTAGTATTTAATAAAGTTCATGCTGGTATATATAACAATTCTGATATAAACAATTTAAGAAACTTCACTTTTAAATTTTTAAAAGACTATTTGAAAAATGATAATAATTATTTAGCATTACATTTGTCATTTGATAAAAAAGGCAAAACTTTTGTTGAAGTTTTTTTTAAATCAATTTTTTTATATTTTAAAAATATAAATGTAAAAATTACTGAAAAAAATTATTTACCGTCCTATTTAATTTATATTATTTTTAATAATAAAAATTTTTTAAAAAAAATAATTTATAAAAAAAAAATATTAATAATTAATCATATCACTAAATCAGATAAAAAAATAGTACACGAATATTTAAAAAAAAATTTTAATTGCAAAATAATTGATTTTATAAAAATTAAAAAAGGAAGATCTTTTTTTTCAAATATTAAAGTAAACAAAAAATATGATCTAGTATTGGTCTCAGCTGGAATTGGAAAGTTTCATATTTTTAATCAATTAAAAAATTATCCATCAAAGATAATTGATATTGGAGCTGTTATTGAAAAATGGAAAAATAACTATAATTATATCGAAAATAGACCATTTCTTGATTATAAATCAAATTTAAAAAAATGAAAAAAAATTTACTTTTTTTAAATCATGCAAAAAATATAGGGGGCAGTGTCCAAAGCACTAAATATTTGATTAATTTTATCAGTAAAAATTATAATGTTTATCTTATTCAAAAAGAAGCACCAATAATAAAAAAAAGGGGATTGAAATATTTAAAGTTCAATAATTTGAGACTGTTTCATCATACGTCATTTAAATATTTTAACACATTTAATTTTTTATTTTTTTTCCATATTCTTTCCTTTGTATATGAATATTTGAGGTTAATTATTTTTTTTAAAAAAAATAAGAATCTACCTGTTTTTGATGTTGTGCATATAAACTCAATGGTTTTATTCCCATATTGTATAATTATGAGACATTTTTGTAAAAATATAATATTTCATATCAGGGAATATCCTCCAATTACATATTTTAATTTTAGAAACAGATTAATTATATATTTATGTAAATTACTAAAGATTAAGATAATTTTTATTTCCAAAAGTTCTCAAATCAATTGGTTTAGCAATAAATTTGGTGATGTTATTTATAATCCATATCAAATTTCTAATATTTCAAAAAAAAAAAATTTTTTAAGAGAAAAAAAATTAAAAGTTTTATTGCTGGGTGCAGTAAGCAGAGTAAAAGATCCATTAAAAATTTTCAAATATTTATTAAAATATGATTATTTAAAGATGCAGATTTATTGGTATGGTGGAGATTTTACTAAAGAGCAAAATTTACTTAATAAAATTATTAATTTTTTTGAAAAACATTTTTTTGATATTACTTATAGCTCCAAGTGTTTGAAAGCGATTACAAAATTTAAAAATTCAAAAATTTACAATAAAAAATTAGAATACAATTTAAATAAAATTTATAAAAATCAATATAATTTTACTATTATAAATCATGATAGATTGCATTTCTCCAGATCAGTAATAGAAGCAATTATATCAAATATTTTTGTTATTTGTTCAAATTTTTGTGATGGAAAACAATTTATTGAATTAAATAAAAATGGTGCAGTATTTGAATATGGCAATGAAAGTTCATTTGATAAAGCCTTTTCAACAATGCTTAAAAAATATAAGTTTAAAAAAAGTTATTACTTTATATTAAAGAAGATTAATACTGATTTTGAGAAAAAAATTTTATTAATATATAATAAAAAAATATAATTTTTAAAAACAATAATTCAGTAAAAAAATTTACGCAAAATTTTATTAATAATATGAATAAATATGATTAGTTATCCTTTAATTTATTTAACAATATTTTGTAACATTGTTGCAACAATTATTTTATTTCCAAAAAACAAAGTATTAAATTTATTTTGTTTGATTATTTACATTATAATATTTTATCACTTATTTTTTAGAGACCAATTTAGAGAAGTAATATTGCAAAATTACATTGAAATGATGTCAATTTGTATGATTCTCACTTATTATTATTTATTTAAAAATACTTTTGTATCAAAAATAAATGATAGATTTATTTTAATAATAATTCTTAGTTTTTATATTCTTCTAACTCTAATTAATTATTTTTATTTAAACCTACAATTTCATAATGTTTTTCTCACTAATTTTTTCTTTTTTACAACTTTAAAAAAGTTTTTAGTTTATTTAAGTATTTTTTATTTGATGAGTGAATATAAAGATAAAAAATATTACATTTTATATTTAAATTTTCTGTTAATTTTAATGTTATCTATTTCTTTTAATAAATGGACAATTTTATTTTTTATACCTTATTTATTATTGTTAACTAAAATTAGATTAAAATTTAGTTATTTAGTTTTATTTATTTTTGTTGGGTTGGGAATTTACTATCTTTTTGTAATTAACTATGATTGGTTTGTTGCGAGAATGGTAGTGATGGACCAAGAAACAAACCAAATTACAAGAATTAGAGATGGACAAAGACTAATTATTTGGGGAGATGAATTAAAAGCTTATTTAGATGGAAATATCATGTTTGGAATTGATCCAATTAAAATCCACAATTCAATTGATCTTAATGTTTCAAATCATAATATTTTTATTTTTTATTTAACTCGATTTGGTTTATTGGGATTAATTTTAATTTCAATGTATCTTTCATTAATATACAAATTTTTAAAACAAAAAAATTTTGAAATTTTTTTGTTTTGGAATTGTGTATTGGTTGTTCAAAATGTTACAACACCGGGGGTAAGTTTTATTTCTATATTTGTTATTTCATACTTTCTTTCAAAAATTGCCTATCGTTACAATATAAAATGATTTTTTTGTGGTATTACTAATCTTTAAAATTTTAAAATTTAAATGAGTTTATTATTTTACACAGCATCTAAAAAAACAATGAAATACGAAGGTTATGTATTAAATGATTATAAAATTTTAAAATCAATTTTTAAAAATAAATTGAATTATTTTTCTTTAAAAAATTTTTTTTTTAAAGAAAAAAAAGTTATTTATATTTGGTGGGTTCTTAGGTCATTCCATGTCACTTTACTTTCAAAATTGTTTAATAAAAAAGTTATATTGGTTGTTGGAGGTAATGAGGTTTATTTATTCAATAAAAAAAAGTTAAAAAAACTATCTATAGATACAAAATTTATTTTTATTAAAAAATATTTATTTCTCTTGTCGTTACATTTATGTGATGAGATTTTTTGTGTAAGTGATTTAATAAAAAAGAATATTCCAAAATCTATAGAAAAACAAAAAATAAAAGTGTTTTATAACTCAATTGATACAAACATATTTACAATCAACAAAAACATAAAAAAAAAATATATTTTAGCTATATGTACTTTTGATAAATATTCTCTAAGAATAAAAAATATTTTTAATTTATTGGAAGCATTTAAAAAATTCTCAAAAATAAATAAAAAAATTAAACTACTCATTATTGGCAAGTCAGGAAATCAAATTAAAAAAGTAACTGATTTAGTAGTTTATTTAGGATTAAACGAACGCGTAAATATAAAGCTAGATGTAGACAATAAAAATATAAAAAAATATTATCAAGAATCTTTTTTATATTACAATGTTTCTTTGACCGAGACTTTTGGGTTAAGTATAGGAGAAAGTATGGCATGTGGAACACCATGCTTGACAAGTGATAGAGGTAGTATAAGAAAAATATATGGTAAGAGTGTGATTTATTCTAAATTAGACTCTGGTTCAATTTACTTAGCTTTTAAAAATTTTTTTAATTCTTCATCAAATAATAAAAAAAAATTAAGAGACTTTATTCTTAATAATTATAGCAATAGTATCAAAACAAAAAAATTTAATATTTTTTTTAAAAGATATTTATGAAAAAGCTAAAAATTTGCTCAAACTGTGTAATGGATGAAAGTGATAGTCAAATAAAATTTGATCATAGGGGAATGTGTGATCATTGTAATGATTTTTATAAGAATATTGAACCTTTCTGGCATACTGATCAGAGAGGAAAAAAAAAAATAAATTCAATTATAGATAAAATTAAATTATCTGGAAAAGACAATGAGTTTGACTCTATTATTGGAATGAGTGGTGGTGCAGATAGCTCATACTTATTGCATATATTGGTTAAAAATTTCGGATTACGGCCTTTAGTATTTCATGTTGATGGAGGTTGGAATTCAGAAGTAGCTGTTAACAATATTAATTCGATGATAGACAAGTTAAACCTTGATTTGTACACGGAAGTAATAAATTGGGAGGAAATGAAAGCTTTTCAGTTAGCTTATATAAAATCAGGTCTACCTAATATTGACACCCCTCAAGATCATGCTTTTGTCTCGTCTTTATATAAATTTGCCAACAAACATAAGATTAAATACATTATGAATGGAGGAAATATTTCTACTGAGGTTGTTCGTAATCCAAAAGAATGGATTTATTATGGTACTGATATGAGGCAGATAAATTCAGTAAAAAAAAATTTTTGTGAAAATCCGCTTAAGACTTATCCATTTAGTAGTGTTTTAAATCATAAGTTTTATCTTCATTATATAAAAAGAGTTCAGGTAGTAAAACCGCTAAATTACATACCTTACAACAAAAAAAAAGCCATGCAATTTCTGGAAGAAGAATATGGTTGGCAACCCTATCCCCAAAAACATTTTGAGAGTAGATTTACAAAATTTTATGAAGGATATTGGCTTCCAAAAAAATTTGGTTATGATACAAGGAAAGTTCAATATTCAAGCCTGATATTAACTAAACAAATGTCTAGAAAAGAAGCTCTAGAAAAGTTAGCATTTCCAGCAATTTGTGAAAATGAAGCTAAACATGAGTTTCAATATGTTGCAAATAAATTAGGAATTAGCATCAATGAACTACAAAAATATTTTGATCAACCTAATAAAACCCATAAAGATTATCCAAATCAAGAAATATTATTTAATTTTGGAGCAAGAGTTTTGAAATTTTTTGGAATAGAGAAATCAATTAAAAGATGATCACAATAATTGATTACGGATTAGGAAATTTAAGTGCTTTTATAAATGTTTACAAGAGACTTGATATTGACGTCCAGCTTGCTTCCACTATTGGTAAGTTAAAAAAAGCTAGTAAATTAATTTTACCTGGCGTTGGTAGTTTTGATCAGGCTATGAATAAACTTAATTCCAGTGGCTTACGAAATTATTTAGATGAATTAGTTCTTAAAAAAAAAATTCCAGTTATTGGAATTTGTGTTGGTATGCAAATAATGGCTTTAAAAAGTGATGAAGGAGTTTTGCCTGGTTTAGGATGGATAGATGGAAAAGTAAAGCGATTAATTCTTAACAATAAAGATTTACCATTACCACATATGGGCTGGAATGATATTAAAATACAAAAAAAAATTTCTTTGATTGCTAATATAGATATTGATAAAAGGTTTTATTTTCTTCATTCATATTATCTCCAATGCCAAAATTTAGATGACGTAATAGCAAATATTAATTATGGAATTGATTTTCCATGTATAATCAATCATGAGAATGTATTTGGAATACAGTGTCATCCTGAAAAAAGTCATTATAATGGAATGAGCTTACTAAAAAATTTTGCTGAGCTATATTAATGCTATCACCTAGAATTATCCCAGTTCTTCTTGTACATAATAAAGGTTTGGTAAAAACAATTAAATTTGAAAATCCTATATATGTTGGAGATCCTTTAAATGCAGTAAAGATTTTCAATGAAAAAGAGGTAGATGAGTTAATCATTCTAGATATTGATGCAACTTTAAATAATAAAAGCCCTGATTTACTATCTATAAAGAATTGGGCTTCAGAATGTAGGATGCCATTATGTTATGGTGGTGGCATTACCTCTGTTGAAGAAATTCAAAAAATCATATCTCTTGGAGTTGAAAAGGTTTCTATTAATTCATCTGCATTAGCCAACCCAGATATTATAAATAAAGCAGCTGCTTTAGTTGGTAGTCAAAGCATTGTAGTAAGTATTGACTGTAAAAAAAGAAAATTTACTAATGATTATGATATTTATGTTCAAAATGGTAAAAAAATTTATAAAATTGATTTAATTTCTTGGATATTGGAGATAGAAAAAAGAGGTGCAGGTGAAATAATTCTGAATTCAATTGACAATGATGGATTAATGAAAGGTTATGATTTAGATTTAATAACATTGGTTAAAAAGAAAGTATCAATCCCCGTAACAGCTCTTGGTGGATGTGGGTCAAAAGAAGATATAGTGAGACTAATCAAAGAGTTTGGTATTATAGGTGTTGGAGCGGGCAGTATGTTTGTTTTTAAGGGAAAGTTTAAGGCAGTGCTTATTAATTACCCCTCTAAAATGGAAAAAATTAAATTGTTTAATGAGAAGAAAAAAATGTAATCATCCTATTATGTGATAGGTTACAAGTGTTTTAGGAAAAGATAAAAATTTTTGCATGAAACAAGTTATTCAATCTTTAAAAACTGGCATTATAGAAGTTGCTGAGGTGCCCGTGCCAAATGTTTCTTCTGGTTCATTATTAATTAAAACTTCTAAAACTTTAATTTCATCTGGCACGGAGAAGATGTTGGTTGAATTTGGTAAGGCAGGATGGATTAAAAAGGCTAGTCAACAACCAGACAAAGTAAAAATGGTTCTTGATAAAATTTCTACAGATGGTTTCAAACCAACATTGGATGCGGTATTTAATAAACTAGATCAACCTTTACCATTAGGTTATTGTAATGTTGGTACTGTATGCGAGTTAGGCAATGGTGTAACCAATTTTTTTAAAGGTGACAGAATTGTCTCTAACGGAAATCATGCAGAAGTTGTTAGTGTTCCAATAAATCTTTGCGCTAAAGTACCAACTTCTGTATCAGATGAAGAGGCATCTTTTACGGTGATTGGTGCGGTAGCCCTTCAAGGAATTCGTTTAGTAAAGCCAACTTTAGGTGAAAGTGTTGTGGTTATAGGTCTTGGTTTAGTTGGTTTAATGACAGTACAGATATTAAAAGCAAACGGCTGTAGAGTTTTAGGTTTAGACTTTGATCAAGATAAACTCTCACTTGCTAAGAAATTTGGAGCTGAAGTAGTTGATTTAGATAAAAATGATGCTTTATTAAAGAGTAATATTTTTTCTCGAGGAAGAGGTGCCGATGCTGTAATAATTACAGCCTCAACAAAAAGTAATGAACCAGTGCACCAAGCAGCTCAGATGTGTAGAAAACGTGGACGTATAGTTTTAGTTGGTAACACTGGACTAAAATTATCAAGAGAAGATTTTTTCAAAAAAGAATTAACATTCCAAGTTTCTGCTTCTTATGGACCAGGTAGGTACGATAAAAATTATGAAGATAAAGGTCAAGACTACCCAATAGGTTTTGTGCGCTGGACTGAACAACGTAATTTTGAAGCCGT